>JACCDU010690805.1_pt1 | contig 45976 bp, 46 predicted proteins | sample 7446081 | NCBI WGS metagenome assembly JACCDU01 (sample SAMN15323447, study PRJNA562643) | freshwater metagenome | isolation source: river surface water | place: USA:Blue River Watershed | collected 2017-08-17 | reverse complement strand
TCTCCGTGTGAAGCACGATGACATTAACAAACTCATCGCTGGTGACATCATTGACCTCAAAACTGAAAATCCGCAAAACGAAAATCAGTAAAAAGGTCACGCCGCATAAGGCGTTAATCAGATGCTTGGGTTTGAGTGCGATGCGTGTGCCGACCAGACCTACCCGAATTTACGGATAGCCGACTGTGGTTTAGAATACAGTTAAGCGAGAAGGTGTGCTAGGCCAGTCAGCCCTACTTGGTCGAGCGTTTGCCCGACCCTGACTATCTGTTGCATTGCTGAACACTACTTACAGGCGATGCATCGGAAGCCAACGCACACTCATCGTGAAACAACACTATGGACATCAAAGTCTATAACTCGGTCAAGTCGGTTCGTGTCAGCAAGGTGTATGTCAGCGAGTACTCCAAGCCGTGGGTCTCGGAAGATAAGTTCGACGGCAAGGATAAGTTCTTCCGTGCCTTCCGTGAACTGGTGATGTCGAGCAACAACGACATCGTCAGCATCAAGATGGTCGGTGACTACGACATCGAGAACTCGATTACGCTGTCGCAGTTGATGGCGTTCTTCGCCTACGAACTGCTGACCAACGGCGTTGTCACCGCTGACGAGAAGTTCCACCGCCACTCGTCTGGCTTCGGCAAGGACGATGTCGTTGTCAACGGCTTGCGTGAAGCGGCTGAACGCAACGGCTACGAACCTCGCACCGCCTTTGAAGATGGCGTTCGCCACTTCAATATGGAACAGGCTGATGCCCGTGAAAAGGCTTCGGCTGAGTTCTGGGCGAAGGTCGAAGAAATGAAGGAGGGCAAGCAGTAGTAGCAACTGATGCCGCACAGTCAGCAATGGCTGTGCGGTGTCACCTACTCCATTCTTCTTTATGAAGAACTTGTTCTGCTTCAACAACGCCAAGACCTCCAAGGGTGAGGCGTTCGGATGGCGTACCGCTATCCTCTATCTCGCTCCCGCTTCTCTGTCGGGAGAAAATGTCTGCAAGCACAGCACCGCTGAATGCAGACACCTCTGTCTCAACACCGCTGGTCTTGCTGGCGTGTTCAAGAACATCCAAGAGTCTCGCATCCGCAAGACGAAGTGGATGCTCGAGAACCCCGCCGCATTCTGGCAACAGGTGGACAGGGAGATTACCAACCACGAGAACCTTACGCATCGTCAGCAGACGAGACTCAAGCGTAAGTTCCGTCCGTGCGTTCGCTTGAACGGCACGAGCGACATCTGGAACAGCGATATGGAAACGATTATGCATCGTCATCCTGACACGCAGTTCTACGACTACACGAAAGACCCAGAGCGGATGACTGCGTTCATCAAACGCAAACTCCCTCGCAACTACTATCTCATCTATTCGTTCAGCGGCACACCGCAGTCAGTCAAGACTGCGGATTATGTTCTGGGCAATGGTAAGAATGTTGCCGTGGTCTTCGACACTCCGAAGGGCAAACCACTTCCTGACCTGTGGCATTACACTACCGTGCTTGATGGTGATAAGCACGACCTACGCTTCCACGAGTCAGAGCGAGCGGTTGAAACTTGGAGCGGCATCGGTGCTGACTCGCCAGAGTGCGAAGGGTTCGTCATCGGACTCCGAGCAAAAGGCAAGGCAGTCGGTGTTGTCGCACACACGGACTCGTTCGTTCAACCTTCTTCCAATGCGTAACCCCAATCGCTCACGACTAGCCGACTGGGAAGAAGCACACGAAAACCTTCTCGCTGAACTGCTGTCATCCGACAGCGGCGATGCGAAAGATAACCCCCAAGAGAACAACGAAGATGGCGAAGCCCAAGGCCACGAAGAAGTGGTCTAACCTCAGGAACGAACTCATTCGTCGCCTGACCAACGAGGTCTCGAAAGAGACCTCTGTAACTGCGGACAGCAATGTCTCGCAGACGAAGAACAACCAGATGCCTGTTCCCCAGAATATGCAGATGGTTCGTGACCAACAGCGTATGCGAGACAAGGGTCTCGTACCGCCGCAGAAGCAAGGCCAGCGTGACACCGCAAGGCTTCAAACGCCCGAGGTTGTTGCGAAGCGAGCAGCAAGCATCCGCAAGCATCACAAGATACGCAAGAAGCGTAGCGAGTATATGCGGCGGTTCAAAGACAGGTACGGTGTTGTCCACATCGGCTGTATGTGTCCCGCAGAGATGCGTGACTTGCTGGTAGCCAAGGCCGAAGAGCGTAACACCAGTATGTCCAACATACTGCTCGAACTGGTGACCGAGTTCGTCACCCGACCTGATAAGTCGTAACACTATCAGGACGCACGATGTGTAGGTCGTGCGTCCTTCCCCTTTCCTTTGTCGTGCTACATACTACGCCTCCACTCATAACCCTTGGAACGGTCAGTAGACAGTAGCACGACTTCACTTTCGCACGGCATCCCGCTGTGCGGATACACACCAAAAAACATAACAATGACTAACATCATTGGTTGGTTCAAAGGGTTGGCATTCGTGCTGACCAACGCTGGCGAGTTCGCTCGTCAGTCTCAAGAGGTCGCTACGCTCACCAAGCGTATCGAGGAACTGGAAGCCGCTAACAAGTCCGACACGCTGTCGCTGGACAAACCTTACCTCGTCACAGGTAAGGCGTTCAAGACCGCCGTGCAGTCCATCGCAGAGGAGGTGTTGGAAGACAACATCGAGTCTGCTGTCGAAGACGCAATCGGTAACTCCTCAATCGTTGAGGACACTACCGAGCGTGTCATCGAAGAGAAGGACTGGGACTACACTCTGCGTGACAGCATCGACTGGGACAAGGTCGCTGACAAGGTCGCAGAGAAGTTGGACTGGGAGACCATCGTCTCCGACAACGACCTCGTCACTCGTGGTGACTACGACTTCGATGATATGATGCTCAAGTCAGAGCATATGTCGGATGATGAACTAGTCACTCGTGCTGACCTGTCCGATATGGTCGCTGACGAACTCAAGCGTGACTGGTTCGACTCCAAGTTGAAGGAGGAGGTTGCTCGTATCTTCAAGGATACGCTGTACGCCGCTCGTGACACCGAGGAGGACAACTGTCGTAACGCCATCGATGACGAAATCGAAAGCAAGGTCGATGCACTCATCCGTGAGCAGTTGCAGTCGAAGTTCGGCCCGACCTATGACGAGTGGTTCAACGGCTTCGTCCGTCACGCCGTCAAGATGGGTCTCGCAGAACTTCTCGAGCAGTCTTACCACGCCGCCGTGGCTAACGCCAAGAACGAAGGAGGCCAGTCGTGAGTAAGAAGGTTTCGCCTGAACGAGTGGCTGAACTCGTTGCGGCTCTCGAAATTCCCGAGAGCATCACGCCTGACCAGTACCCATTCTTCATCGCTCCTACGAGTGGCAACATTATGTTCGCCATCTCCGCTGGGTCGAAAGCGTGGCGTAAAGTTGACCTAGGCGTTTCCAACAGGCTGTTCAGCGTCATCAACGCTAACTGCCAGTCCGAACACGAGGTGGACGCACTCCTGAACGCCATCTCTGCCCAGTAAGTAAATTTGTGCGAAAAGCGAAGCCGCCGCCCAAGGTGTCAACGCCTAGTAGCACATTACCCAAACAAAAACACACATATGTCTCACGACATCGAGAGTGCTGACCTCTCCAAACTCCGTCAGCAATACGAGAGCGAAACCCAAGTGGCTCGCTCCTACGGCCAGAAGGTTTCTTCTGGTCTCAACGCCCACGACTACACCGTCAGGTCTGTTCCGCTGTACACAGCGGACGGCAAGCCTGCGAATGCGTGGGGCAACCAGCGGACTGACAACGGTGTCATCATCGGAGTAACATCCGACCGATACGGCATCGTGCAGAACGCCGACTTCACCACGGCTATCGAGACTGGCTTCCGAGAAATCGGACTGTCTTTCTCCAAGCGTGACGCTGTCGTTACCCGATGGGGTGCTCGCTCGCACATCGAATACGAGTTCAACACTCGTACCGCTGTCGTTGCCAAGGGCGATACTGTCGCTCTCCGCATCATCGCCCGCAACTCGTTTGATGGCACGAGCAAATCGTCCATCAGCGTTGGTGCTGTTCGTCTGGTCTGCCTCAACGGTATGACCTCGTTCAGGCAAGACCTGTCTATGTCTGTGCGTCACACTACCAATGTGACTCCGCAGTTCGTGGTCAATGTCCTGCATCAGGCGATGGACGAGTGGACTGAACTCAACGCAGTCTGGTCTAATATGGCTCGTGTGCCTGTCTCTCAACAGCAGGGTTACACCATCATCGAGAACCTTACGAAGCGTGGCATCTATGCCGAGCGTTTCGCCAAGGCCGTCACCGATGTGTGGTCTCGCCCGACCTACCGAGAAGACGAGGCTCGCAACATCTGGAACTTGTACAATGCCCACACGCAAGTGCTGACGCATAACTACGGCATCCAGAAGTACGAGATGACGCAACGCTCTGGTCATAACATCGTGACCAGCCTTCGTGGTGCGTCTGTCAACGAGAACGAGTTCATCTCTCTGGTGACCCCAGAGGGCAAGGACAACTGATACACAGGGACGCATCATCGCAAGGTGGTGCGTCCCGCCTATCACTATGGGACTCGACCAGACCTCATACGCTGTGACACCTGATGTCGCACACCTCGTTCACATAACTGAACGAGAACTCACGGACGAAGAGCAGACCGCTCTCGATAATGGTACTGTGTCCATTACGAAGTGGCGTAAGCACGCTGACCTCAACAAGTGGATGGAAGACCTGTATGTCCGCAAGGGCGGTATGGATGTCTTCAATCTTATCCCGCTCAAGATTGAGCGTGATGACTTGTTGTCGTTGCGTATGCATCTCCAAGTCAACGGCAACGCATACGAAGAACGAGGCCAAGGCTTCTTCTGGGGTGAATCCACACACGAAGACATACTTCTAGACCACTCGTTCATCGACAAGGCTCTCAAGATGCTCGATGAAGGTTACGAAGTGTATTACTCCTGTTGGTGGTAATCCTATGAGCCTCAACTTCCAGTTCCCCGACTCCATCGACAAGTCCCTCATCGAGTACAAGCGAGATGATGGGACTTACTGGCATCCTCGTGCCGAGTCTCTCGTTTGGTATACGATGATACTGCAACACGACACAGACGGTGAGATGACCGATGACAAGTTGCTTGAGATTGCGAGACGCATCGCACTCATCGACCTGTTCCATTCGTCCGCTCACTACTGGGAAGGCGATGTGGGCTACCGCATCCAGTTGCACGACATCATAACCTACTGGGGATTGACCACCAATGTCACGCATCTCACTCGTACTAAATGGGATGCGTACTATCACAAGTGCCTTATGTCTCGCCGCAACACGGATGAGCGTAAGGATGCAATCAAGCGGCTGTCCGTACGAACGCCGCATACAAAGCGTGAGTCTGTCTGACCGTGCCTAGTGCAGTTGAAGTAATTGCCGCCGCCATCTGGCTTGCGGCTATGATTAAGATACTGCGTAAGTAGCAAATCAGATAAAAAGTCATTCGTCCGCATAAGGCGTTAGTGACTATTCTCACAGCGGCTGGTGCAGAGATGTGCCAGCCGCTCCCCATTTACGGTCTTCAACAGACCAGTTAGAATACAGTTGTCGAAGGAAGTGTTGGTGCTGGTGGTCTATCCAAGTGCGAGCGTGTTGCTCGCCGCCATCATCGCATCAGCGAGCCAACCTACACATCGTGCGAGCGAAGTGCGAGGCATCATCACTCCGAGACATCATCCTGCTATGGCGAAAGCCAGCAACCCCAAGAGCGAAGGCACGACGCCGACGCATCTCACCAGCATCAGCAAGCGTGCGAAAGCATTGCTCGCTGTCGCTGACAAGGTCAACAGCGGCTCGCTCCTCTCGCTGTGCAAGTGGCTCGACAGCGGTGCGGAGAAACTCGGCAGCATCGTGGGCGATGTGAAGGACATCAAGAAGGACATCTTGAAGTCCGATGCCAAGTCGAAGGTGAAGGCCGATGTCTATGTGGTCACCACTCCGCTCATCAAGAGCAAGGTGAAGGTCGCTGACATCAAGAGCGTGTTCAACCTGCACCACAAGCGTATCCGCAACATCGTCACGATGTGCAACACGCTTCAGGGCAAGAAGAAGAGCCGCACCAGCAAGGCGAAGAAGAAGGGAGGTAGCAAGTGAGCCGCCTCACGCTGGTCAAGTATCAGTCGAAGCACGGCATCATCAACGCACACGAAGTGCGAGCCATCCGCGACAAGTCGCGGCTCACGAAACTGCTCACGCTGGTGAAGCAGTACGAAGCGAGCAAGCGAAAGACGAAGCGACTCCTCATCCGCATCGCCGACCTCGGTCGCATCTCCTGATGCTCGCTCTCGCCGTGTTGCTGTGCGTGATTGCAAGTGCTCGCATCATCAGCGGTAAGTAATGCGTTCATACACGCACGGCATTGTATAAGAAGCGGTGTAGCATCTCTCTCGCCCTACGGGGCGGGGGGGATGCTCACCCACCTTTTTCCTTGCACCCCCTACGGATTAACACACAGACATTTTTACAGCAAAAGCAATGCAAACTAGTCTGTAATTGGGGTTATTAGGGGTTTGCATACTTTGTGTGTCAAGCGGAAAGTGGGTATAGGGGGGTGAAATGTATTTCCTAGGGGGGTGAACTGGGTTTCCCGAGGGGGGGTGCTATGGATTTCCTACAGATAGTATAGTGGATAGAATAGAGGATAGATACAATAGGGTTGACATATTGGTTTTCATTTGAAAATTGGGCGTATGGACATCAAGGAGAGCGAACTTTCAAAGAATCTGGGTATTCCTAGGGCTGAGTTCAAAGGAATCCGCAACGCCATCAAGGAGAACCACGATTTGGGGGTGCTCTGGTATCGTGAGGAGTCTAAAAAGCCCGAACATCTGCGTTGCGTGTGGTGGACGGACAACGGAATTATGTATTTGATGCATTACCTGAAGGTTAAGCAGTTGTGGAACGAAGAAATGAGCAAACCGATGGATAGTACGGTTATGACCAAGGAGGATTTTAACAATACCGTCAACGACACCCAATGGGTTGGCAAAGTGACTGGCAATCAGTACAAAAACCGTAAACTGATTCAGGTTGAGCACGATATCGGCTACAAGGCCGTTGTAAACTGCAAGGACAACTCGCTTTATTCAAAATCCTCGTTTGTTGTAGTCGAAACCAAGAATTTTCGCCACTCTGTAAGAAAACCTCAATACCGAACCTATGAAAAAGCCCTCAAAGACTGCAAAAGAAAGTAAAGAACTCCACAACTCCCTTGGTATTCCTAAGTACAAGGCCATCAAGGCCGAAAGTGCGATGGAAGAGAAGAAGGAAAAGGGTGGCAAGTGTAACTGCAAACATAAGTAATTATGTCAGGTTACACGCCAATGTGGAAGGGTAAGAAAGTAACCCTTAACAAGCCCTTTAAAACTCCTAATGGGCCGAAAAAGTCGGCTGTTTATGTCAGGGGTGCTAACGGAAATGTGAAAATTGTCCGTTTTGGTGACCCGAATATGACCATTAAGAAGAATATTCCCGCTCGCCGTAAGTCTTTCAGAGCCAGACACAACTGTGCTACTGCAAAAGACAAAACCACCCCAAGATATTGGTCTTGTAAGGCTTGGTAAAATGATTGACCCAGACGAAGAAGTCGAAGAAGACGAGGATTTTGCCTTTGACCCTAACGACTCTCGTACTTGGTTGAAAAAAAACGATGCGTTGCTGTCGCAACGCACAGATACACGAATGGAAAACGAGGAAATCTGGAAGCCTATCCCAATCAAACAATTTGAGGGCTTGTACGAGGTTTCGAGTCTTGGGAGGGTGAAGGCTCTGGCAAAGACCACAAGTGACGGCAGAAGGCTAAAGGAAAGGATTGTGACCCCATCCAAGGTGGCTGGCGGGTACTTGCAGTTCAAGTTGTACAATGACGGTTTCAGGTTTAATGTAAATGCACACAAACTTGTTGCCATTACCTTTGGTATCATATTTTGGAACGAGCACTCACACTCAGAGATGCAGATTAATCACAAAGACGGAAACAAGGAAAACAACAGCATTGCAAATTTAGAGCCTTGCACTCCTAGCGAAAACCTTATACACGCTTACAGAACTGGACTTAGAAAATGACTGAACCTACCCCTAACCCTGACATTAACGACCTACTCATTGGAATTCAAGAGCGGCAACAGACCGTTGATGCCAAAAATGCTACCAAGGGACAGGGTGGTATCGGTGACACGATTAACGAACTTCATAGACAGGGTTACACTCCAGAACTTGCTGGTGGTGCTACTGCTGTCGGTGCTGGAGCGTACCTTGCTGGCAAAAGCAGAAAGGTGTATCTTGAAGAACTGAAGCGGGTCAGGTCTGCTATCGAAAAGGAGCAGAAACTTGTCCGTTCCCTGAGAAACGGTGCTCAACCCTTTGAAGACAAGGGTGTAAAGATTACCAACCAGAACAAGCCAGCAGTTCAGGCTACCCGAAAACTTAAGAGCGGAAATATTGCACTTAAGCCTTTTGAAACTGGTGCTACTTCTCAGGCCAGTTCTATCAGAGGAGCGAGTAATCCGAAGCCTGTGCTTAGAAGCGGTTTCTCTGGTATGGCTGGAACTCCTGCTGTTGAAAGCGGTGCGGCTTGGCTTGCCAGACCAGCAGTTGAAGCAAAGCCAGCCATCCCTCCTTTCCTTGACAGGTCTGTTTCCGCATTGAAACCGACAGAACAGGCCCAACTTGCAAAAGAACTTACCAAGGCTAGAATGACCAGATACCTTCCTCTGGTAGGAGAGCCTTATGCTCCGATGGCTGAACCTCTTAATGATGTTCGTGCTGAAGGTGTAGCCACAAGAGGAAAGGGTGCTACCAGACCTGACATTACTGTAAAAGCATCTGAAGTTAAGTCTGGAAAGCCGACCATTCCTGCCAAGGTTGCCAAGGGTGCGAAGGAAGCAACAAGTGCTGTTGTTGGTACTGGTGCAAAGGCTCTAGGAAAGTTGTACGATATTGCTTCTAGTCCTTGGGTTCAGAGACCTCTTATGCTTCTTGATGTTGGTGCTACTGCTCTTGGAATTCCTGACGCATATAGAAATGAAAAGGCATTGATGGCGGCTGAAGCGGCTGGTACTGCTGACCCAACTAAAATTAGCCTACTGAAAGAATTTATGGGACAGAGCGATTATAGACCTCTGTTTGCGGCTAGTGCTAGACCAATCAGAACTGCGGCTAATATTGCTGGTCGTTATGTTCCTGAACTTCTAGGCGTATGGGATATGCCGCAGAATTACTCCAACTATACTAACACGATGTTGGATAGTTTTGTTAAGGACTCTGAAAAGAAACTTAAGAGACCCCTGACCGAAGAGGAAAGAAAGAATCTTAGTGACGCAGTCTTCTCCGCATATCCTATCGGTGGATGAGTGATGTTTCTTCTTTCAAGCCTACTGCACACCCAGTCATCAAGATGCCTGACATCAAGATGCTGGTCGAAAAGGTCGGCATCGAAAGAACGGCTGAGATTCTTGAACTAAGAGAGGACAAGATTCTAGCCGAACAACTTGACCCTTATCGTCACGGCTACGAACCTGACCATTGGAAGGATGCTGATGAACTGTTGAAGGGTAAGCAAGAGATTCTTGTTCTTGGTGGTAACAGAGCGGGAAAGACCGAATGGATGGCTAAGAGAGTGATTCAAACTCTCATTAACAAGGAAAAAGCGATGGTCTGGTGTCTTCATACGACTCAGAAGTCCAGCATCCAAATGCAACAGAATGTAATCTGGAAGTATATGCCTCCAGAATTAAAAAATTGCAAAAAGACCAAAGTTACGAACATCGCATACTCCCAGAAGAACGGCTTCTCGGAAGAGTCGTTCATTCTTCCTAACGGCTCTCAATGCGTGTTTATGAATTACGCCCAGAAGCGTGATGTCATTGAAGGTGGCGAGTGTGACCTAATTTGGTGCGATGAACTTGTGCCTATCGACTGGGTTGAGACACTTAGATATCGACTTGTTACCAGACGAGGAAAACTCGTCATTACCTTTACCCCTATCGCAGGATATTCACAGGTTGTTAAAGAGTTTGTTGCTGGTTGTACTTTTACTAAAACACTTCCTGCCTCAATCCTTGACAAGGAGACCTACTATGTCGGCGGTTGCCCCAAAGGCCATATGCCATATACGGCTCAATGTCATCGTAGCAATGCGGCGGCTATTTGGTTTCACTCTCAACTAAATCCTTACAATCCGTTTGACGAACTTGTTAAACAGTTGGAGGGTAAGAATCTGTACGAAAAGAAAATCAGAGCGTATGGATGGGCTGACAATACGGTAGGAAATCAATTCCCAAGATTCTCAGAAACCCATATCGTAAAACACGAGGCTATCCCAGAGGAAGGTACTAACTATATGGTGACCGACCCCGCTGGGGCTAGAAACTGGTTTATGGTTTGGGCTAGAGTTGACAAGGATGGCAACATCTATGTCTACAGGGAATTCCCTGACATTTCTTACGGTGAATGGGCTTTGCCTAGCGACAAGCCTGACGGAAAGGAAGGAATGGCTCAGCGTAACGGTGCTGGTATGGGAATTGATGATTACAAGAAACTCATCAGGACTTTAGAGGGTGACGAGGAGATACTAGAACGCTATATCGACCCTCGGGCGGGTGCAACACAGGCAGTTGGAAAGGAAGGTGGCACTTCCGTAATCGAACTGCTGGATTCGGGAGACGAGCCAATGTATTTTGCACCCGCCGCTGGTGTTGCCATTGAGCAAGGCGTTGCAATGATTAATGATTTGTTTGCATACGACATTAATCAACCGCTATCTCCGCTCAACCAGCCAAAACTTTACATCAGCGAAAAGTGTCACAACCTAATTTACTGTTTAAAAGAATGGACAAACGCAGACGGAGACAAAGGGGCTACTAAAGACCCAATCGATTGTTTGCGTTATTTAGTTGTAATGTCCCCAAATTACATAGATGTTAAAAACCAACCCCTCAACAAGCCTTTCTCGTATTAATGGATAATTACAAATCAGACCAGTCTCAAGACAAACTGCTTTACGGCTCTGAAGTGCCGAATGTTCAGGAACTCATTCACGAACTTAACCGTTCCTACCTGTTTGGTGCTAATACCACCGAACTGAACGACAACGATGACATTCGTTTCTGCCGATGGAATGGTCAGACCTCTGATGGTAAGAAGTTTTCGGCTAATCGGGACGAAGATGACCCCGCTCTTCCGTTTGAAGGTGCGTCTGATGCTAGAATCAGGCTGATTGACAGAATTATCAATGAGCAGACCGCTCTTTGGATGAACGCACTTAAGTCTGCAAAACTTGGAGTGTCTGGACGCACGATTGAGGACGCAGTCAACGCTGGTGCTATGAGCACCCTGCTTGAGTATGTTGCCGCTGGTCGAATGAGACAGGAAATGAGGCGTGAAGCAGAACTTTGGGGTCAGTATACCAACCAGTACGGATGGGGCGTAATGCACATCGGCTGGGAGCAGGAAATGGGTACTAGAGAGAAGAAATTCACGATGTCTGACCTTATTCAGACCGTAAACGAAATTGCTCAAGGAAATCCAGAATCTCCGCTACTTGCTCTTCCTAATTACATCCTGACAGAAGAAACGCAAGATATGGCTGTGTCCCTGATTATGGGACTGATGCCTGACAAAACTGAAAATTTTATCAAAAACGCCGTTGCTGAACTTAGAACTCAGGGCTACACAACGCTGTACGATGAAGTGCTGATTAAGAACCTTCCTACGGTTACCGCTCTTAAGCCGTATGATGAAATTACTTTCCCTCCTGAAACGATTGACTTGCAGAAGGCGAGAGTGGTTTTCCGCAAGGTATTTATGACTGAACTGGAAGTCCGTGCTATGATTAACACGGATGAATGGGATGCTGAAGGAGTTGAGGAAGCGGTCAAGACCAAGGGTATGTTCACTTGGTACAGAGACCCTAACATCGTCCCTACCAACAGGCTTAATCAGGACTACAGACTTAGAACCAACAACCTCATCGAGGTCTGTTACGCTTACTACAAGCAACTGAACGAGGCTGGCAATCCGTGCATCTACTACACGGTGTTCTCGCCAAACGCCTCGACTGATACGCATTTGAAGCACGGCAAACTGGGTTATGCTCACGGCAAATATCCGTTTGTCGTTCTTCGCAGGGAGTACATTCGCAAGGCCATCTACGAAAGCCGAGGGATAACCGACATCCTATCAACTGACCAAGCAGAACTTAAGGCTCAACACGACTCGATGAGAGACCGTACAGCCTTTGAGACTGTGCCGCCATTGATGTATAAACGGCGTGTCGGTGGTTCAAGCCGTATTGGCCCAGCAATGCTACTCCCTGTTTCAGATGTGAACGACTACAAGTGGATGGAGCCGCCTAGAGGCACTCCTACCATCGCAGAGTTCGTGACTGTTCAGGTTGAGAAAAATGCCGCTGGATACTTTGGCCTGACCAGAGAAGATACTCCTCCTGCTCTTGCTCAGATGCTACAGCAGAACTCCGTTGACAATTGGCTTACTGCTTGGACTGAAGTCTACACGCAGATGCTTCAGTTGTGCTTGCAGTATATGGATGTTGTCGAGATTGAGCGTGTTACTGGCGTGTCCGTTCCCAAGGTGATGGACGATATCACCAGTCAGTACGACTTTGAAGTTAAGTTCGATGTCAAGAACCTGTACAGCGACCTTGTCCTTGAAAAACTTCAAGCCATTGCTCAGTTCGTCCTTCCGATGGATAGCGGTGGTATCATCGACAAGGCCAAGTTGGTTCAGAAGGCGGTTGAGGCTATCAGCCCTGATACTGCCAAGGAAATCATCCTCAATCCTCAGTCTGCCAGCCAGAGACTGTATAAGGATGTTCAGACTGAAATCGGTATGATGATGCTGGGTAACGAACCTACCTATGTGGAAAACGACCCCACGGCTCAGACCAAGATGATGTACTTGCAGGATATTATGTCCAAGAATCCGAAGGCTCAACAGGCTTCTCAGGGAGACCCAATGTTCCAAGCCCTGTTGCAGAATTATGTAAAGAATCTGCAAATGTCCGTTATGCAACAGCAGAACAAGCAAATCGGCAGAGTTGGCGTAACCCCTGTTTCTGATAAGATTAAACAGGAAGGTATGCCTCAGAATACTCAACAGACCAATGAAGGATACTGATTACAAGATTAGCACTTTCGCATTTGCTGAAAAAAACGATGTCTGGGAGCATATCCTTTACATCCTAGACCTGAATATAGAAAACGAAACTCAGAGGGCTATTGCCGCTGAAATTGCTGGAGAAGCCAGAGTTCACCAATGCGGCAGAGCCAACGCTATTTCCGACTTCAAGAATCTGCTTTTAGCCGAAAGGAGAAAGGCACGAATTGAGGCTGGGCTTACGCCTGAATAATTTAACTTCCTATTGACATCTGTAAAAAAGGTGTCAAAAGGTAAGGGAACAGTTTCTGGGAGTCTGTAAAAACCCTGACCTACAAAAAGGCACTTTAGACCTCATCTAATGGAAAACGATAACAATACTGGAGCAGAGAACGAAGCCAGCAATAACAGTTCTCAACAGGATGGCTCTTATCCTAGTCAGGCTGACTTAACCAGCCGACTGAACAATATTCTGTTTGACGATGAGCCTGTCGGACAGACGGAAGAAGGCGAAGCCGATAGTAATCAGCCTGAAGACCTGAATTCGGAGAGTGAGTCAGAAATGGACACTACCACCGACAATGATGGCAATGAAGTTCATTCAGAGTCAGAGGAAGAATATGACAATGATGTCTCTCGTGGTGTGCAGAAGAGAATCGACAAGTTGACGGCTAAGCGAAAGGAAGCAGAAGAAGAAATCGCTAAGTTGAAAACCGAAGTCGAATCGCTGAAGCAGACGATGACTACGCAGAAACCTGTCGAACAAATCCCAGATGTTCCTCATTCCGACCTTAACACCATTGCAGAAATCGAGGCAGAGATTGCCCAAGCAAGACAGGTGAGAGATTGGGCTGAAGCGAATGCTGACGGTTTTACGCAGACTGATGCGGAAGGCAATGAAACGCACTATGACCCCGCTCAAATTCGGCAGATTAAAATCAACGCTATGAAGGCGATTGAAACTACCCTGCCCCAGCGGTATCAGTACATTCAGGCCAGAGAACAAATTGAAACTGTCGTGTCTAAGGAGTACCCTTGGTGGAAGGATAAGAGCAGTAAGGAGCGTCAGATTGCTGAGCAGTTCCTCAATGCCTTCCCTCAAATCAAGAAGTTCCCCGATTACAAGATGGTTATCGGTGACTACCTTCGGGGAGTCAGGCTTAGAGAACAGCGTGGTGGTCAGCCACAGGTTCAAAAAGCACCTATTCAGCCTCGCTCAAGTGGAGTAGCACCTTCTGTCAAAAAGCAGGATGTCCACAGACAGGACGCATACTCCAGATTTACCAAGTCAGGTAAAGTCGATGACCTCTCAAAACTTATGGAGGACTACCTGTAAACCTAACATATCACTACTATGGCTAAACTCCTAGAAAAGAATATTAACTCTGGTAAGCGTGAAGCCCTTGCCGACCTCATCTCGATGGTCGATGCCAAGTCCACTCCGTTTACCTCGATGGCTCCGAAAGTTGCCAAACCCGGAAACACCCTGTTCAGATGGCAGGTTGATTCTCTCCCCTCCGTGTCTGCTGAACAGGCTGGCATCGTGGATGGTACGGATGTTGACCCGAATGGGGCTAGCATCAGAAACTTCGTCCGTGACAATGTCGGTACTCCGCAGGAAGTGCAGTACCGCTACGAACTGTCGAACCACATTCAGATTTTCAGAGAACAGACCAGAGTGTCTCCTCTGACTCTCGACATCGCTGTCGTTGCTGGTGTGAAGTCCGAACTGTCGAACAATGTCGCTAAGGCCACCGAAATCCTGAAGCGTAAGATGGAGAAGACCCTCTGCTCCGCTAATCTTCCGAAGCAGGATAACGGCATCGACCAAGGCTACGCCACTCGTGGTCTCGACTCGTGGATTAAGAACGACTTTACTGGTGACTCTTACCTCGCCATTCCGTCTTCGTTCCGCACCCCTACGGACTCCATCTCCACGGTTGGTACTGCCGCCCTTGATGAGACGGTCTGCCAGAACATTCTGGCCTCTGTCTACAATCAGACTGGCAGAACCCAGTCCTTCGATGGTCTCGTTGGTTACAAGTTGAAGCAGGCTTTTACTGCTCTGACCTACACGACCAGACAGAACCTCGATGACGCTACCGCTAGCCAGATTCGCACCCTGAATCGTGAACAGGGTCAGACCTCCTACAAGTCGAGCATCGATGTGTTTGAGGGTGACTTCGGTTCTATCAGACTGCACACCTCGCTCTTCCTTAAGAACAACTTCTGCGGTTATCTGCTGAATATGGACTTGGTTGGCGTTGGCTACGGCGGCAACATCGCTCAGGTCAAGGAACTGACGGACAATGGCGGTGGCCCTGCTCGACTTGTCGAGGCTATTGCCACTTGCATTGTCAAGAATCCTCTTGGCCTTGCTAAGTTCGACTTCACGAACTGATTCATAATGGCTGACGCATTCGTCCAGTCGCTGGTTGAAATCATCCCTCCCCACCTTCACAAGGAGATGGAAAGGGAACTCATCAACGGCTGGCGAATGCGTGAGTCCATTGCTCACGCAGAGGCTAAGCAGATTGCCCATTTCGGACACACTCACGAGGCTCACGATATTCAGGGTCTCGGGAGAAAGGTGGCTGAAATTCCTGCCGATGCGTTTCACTATTGGGGACAGCGACTGGGATACGACTGCTGGAAGGATAAGCAGTTTATGAGGGAATACCTTCGTGATAATCCTGAGGTCGCTGTCCGCAATTATTGTAAGAAAACTATTGTCCAAGGGGCTGTGTTTACCGCAGATGGATACATCGCCTAATGAGGACTATCGACTTTTCAGAAATCCTGTTCAATGCGTTGCAGTACTCTGGCAACGACAGGCATAACATCAACAACGAGACCTTCGCCCAGTTCAGGGACTTTATTTCCGCTAGAATGCGGGAAATCTGGGAGATGGAGGAATGGCACGATATCTGCCGTCTGTCGGAATTCACTACGATTACCGACCCTGTAACCAAAGTCCCATATTTTACTCCTGTTGCAAACGCAGATGTTCTTGCCGTTTATGACAAGAACCCTCAAGTAACCTCTAGGGCTACAGACCTTTCTTATCAACTTTATGATACAGGAACGGCAACCAGAGTTGTCCTTGACAGTAGCGTTTATGCAAGCGGCTGGTACTACTATCGGACTGCGTTTAGACCTCTTAATGGAGACCTTTGGAATTCTAGCATTCCTTACTACCAAAACGCTCAGGCGTATTTTGACTCTGGCTCAGGTTCGGCTTCCTATATGCCTGTTGCGGGAAGACCTCATAGTGGTAACTTCTATTACCTGAATACTGGCTCTGTTGCGGCTGGCACTTTGCCTACCGCTTCTTCTTGGGTTAAGATTAACATTCCTTACATTTTTGGCAACTACTGTGCTTGGGGAGCCGCCGCTAATTGGCTGGTGTCCGAAGGCCAACTTCAAGAAGCCGCTGGACTTGATAACAAGGCTCAGTCTATGATTCAAGTTGAACTTGACAAGATTCTCAAACAGCAGAATCAAATCTCTAAAATTAAATTCCTTAATCCCTACAAATAATGTCCGCATCCTATACTGCCTTCTCTAGTCCTACGCTCAGAAAGATGACCCACAGTCTTGTGACTGTAGGCACTACTGCCGTCAATGTTCTTACGCCGCCTGTTCTTCCTGAAAGAAGAATCATCGTTGTGATTCAGAACCAGTCTCCAACCGCCAACATCAAAGTCATTTTTAATGATACTGGCACGGAAGGTGTTCTGCTTGCACCCTACGGTTCTTTCACTCTTGAAAACTATGCTGGTACTGTCCGTTGCATCTCTAGTGCGGCTGGCACTCCTGTTCACATCGCCCACGGCTCTGTCTAATGGGAGCAGATATCGAAACTGGGATTCCTGCCAATGTAGTTGAGATTGGCAACGAAATCACTCAAGGCGTTGTTGATGCCTTGAACGCCGCACCTAGCCCTACTGCGGTCAATAGGTTTGCTCTCATCAACGACCTTAACCTTAAGGCTAATCTTAGTGGTGCTACTTTTACAGGGAAGATTAATTGCACTTCTGTAGGCGGTATTGCTGGCATTAATATTGGCGTTGGTGGCACAAGTACATCTTCTCTTAATGCTGGCGATATGTGGATTGCCACAAATGGTCAGGGTATTAATTACAGAGATGGTACTGGTGCTTGGCGTGTTCTTTCTTCTCTTTCTGGAACAAACTCTTTTACTGGTACAAACACTTTTGTAACTCAGATTCCTACTGACGCTAGTACAAAGGCGGCTACTACCGAGTTTGTAAGAACATCTGTTCCTTCTGTTGATTCTTGGAATCTTCTTACTGCTTCCGTAACCACAGGAACTTCGTATAATAACATTGTTAGACTTACTTATGTTGGTGACTCTAGCATTGTTTTTTCTGCTGGAAACACGCTTCCTGTAGGCTCTCAATGGGTATTTATTAACACTACTACTCACAATCGTGTTTTTTCTGCTGGTGCTGGAGCAACTCTCCTTTCTCAAGGTAATAAGTTTACCCTTAATGGACAGTATTCCATCTGCTCAGTAATCAAGACAGCCAGTAATGAGTATTACATTTCTGGCAACCTTGTATAAGTTACTTTCCATTTCTGGGATTTCGGCTAGCGGTCAAGGATGTCCTGCTTATGGAACATACTTAGGAGAATCGTGTACTACGGCACAGGCTACTGATGCGTCTGGGGCTGTTCATACTGTTGGCGTAAGACAGTATGTTTTTGCTAATGGTAGTTGTGGAGAAATATATCAAGTTGAACAACCTCAATTTGGCGTTTGTGACTTTCCTCCTTACGGATGGGCTTATGGTTATTACCCAAATTATGTTTGGGTTGGTGATATTTATTGGTCTCACCCAAGCAATCCTCAATATGGTCAACTTGCTCATTCTGGGCAAAATTATGTAGTTAATTACGGAATAGATTTTTATACTACATATCCTGACTATTATAGCACAGGAGCGACTGTTCTTTATGACGGCTCACAGATTGGAAATGACATCAATGGCGTTGACGGATGGAGGCTTAGAATTTTCTTCCAGTTTGACGGAACTACTTATACTACAATTGAAGACGATTTAACACCAGATACAGAACCAGACCCTAACCCAACTGAATAATATGATTACTATCCTTACTCATCTCACCTTTACGCTTGCTGGCATCTATATTGGTGCTCGTTACGCTGAAAAGATTAGAACCGTTTACTATTCCATTTTTAAGAACTAATGCCTTTTGAGCAAGCCAAAGACGGAGACCTAGCGTTTATCGGACTTAACAGCCGAGACAATGCTAGTGCTTTGCCTCAAGGATATCTCACCAAGGCTAAAAATGTCAGGCTTGATAGAGGAATTATCTCCGTAAGAAAGGGTCTACAGCGTAAGAAAGATACTGACATTGATGACCCCATCTACGGCGTTGGAGTATACTTTGACTCTAATGGACAAGAGCGTATTGTACTTGTAATGGGTGACAGGTTCAGGGTTTATAACCCTACCTTAAACACTTACAACGACACTCAATATCCTGTAGGAGTTACTATTTCCTCTTCTGACGGAGTAGATGTCGTTTATGCAGTAGACAACATTTATGTGTCTCGTGGCTTTAATCTAAGACCGCTCAAGTGGGACTTGGCTGGAAACATTATTACCGAGTACCCTACTGGTTCTGGAACAGGCCACGAGTTTCCTTCCGCAAAGGGATTGCTTTACTACTGCAACAGATTGGTTGCTATGGGTGCTCACCATCAGCAGACTTTTGATGCTAGGCAGACCGTTTGCGTAAGCAACTATTTGGATACTGACAACTGGGACGCTCTTGATGCTTTTACCTTCAACGAAGGTTCTAACGATGAGACTGTTGCAATCTCTCCTTGGACTCTGAATGAGTTCTTGGTGTTTATGCGTAACAGCATCTTCTATGTAAATATTGGATTTGGAAGATATGTTACAGGTGACTCTCTTGACACCAGTTCGTTCATCAAGACTCTAGTTACGGACATTGGTTGCTCAGCAAAGGAGTCTGTTGTTCAGGCAAACGGTGGTATTATCTTCTTGTCCGACAACGGCATTTATTTTCTTAATCCACAGTCCGTTGGCTCTAATGAGGCTGTTAGACTTTTGACTGTTGCAGACCCTGTTTCCGCTCCGATTGACGATGTGATTCAAACCATCAATCAGGCTTTCGCTTATAGGTCTACCGCTATCTATTGGAATAACAGATACTATATTGCCGTTCCTACTAACCTTTCAGAGTTTAACAACACGGTTCTAGTATATAACTTTATTCTTAAGAACTGGGAATCTGTTGATACTTATCCTGAAGGTTTTAGCATCATTAAGTTTGTCGTAGCCAAGAAAGGAAATCAGCGAAGACTGTTTGCCGTAGACAACAACGAAGGAATCTTCCTTCTTGAAGAACTTGATAATGGTGACGAGTACAGCGGACTTACTGGCCTTCCAAGACTTCCTTTTGTACTGATTGAAGATGTTCCTGCCGCTGGACAGCCAGACTTGAGAGTTTTCTTGCAGGAAAATTCTGGTTTTGTTAAGACTCCAATTCAGGCAGAAGTCATTACTCGTAGGTATACATTTAACAACAACAGCGACAAGCGTTATAGTAATGTTGAAACTGAGATGGATTGCCCCGCTGGGTCTAATGTAAAGACTACTGCCGTTGTAACAAATCCTGATACAAACACCATTCTTGAGGACTTCTATGCTCCATTAAGCGAGGACTACTCTAGGAGAAATCCTATTCGTAAGATGGGAACTGGCTTGCAAATCAAGTACGAAATGTCGTACTTTAGACCTAATATCCGCTCGTTGACTATCAACGCATCACAACAATCTAAAACTAACAGAAGCGAAAAATAATATATGCCTCAACTAAGCAAAGGAGTAACTTACGCTCCCAACAATCAGGTTACTTCTACTAACCTTAACAACCTTGTAGACCAAGGAAAACTTGACAACGGTGCAATCGGTGAGCAGACCCTGATGACCAGCGGTCAACTTAGCGGCTTTGATGAAATGATTGTCAGAGATGTCTCTGCCAATGCAACTACTGTCGGCTCTCAGTTGCGTAAACTTACAATCACTAACCTTCTAGCATCTAATCTTCCTGCTACTCATACGGATGTTACCGCTGAACGCATCGTATCTAAGTCTGACCAAGATGTCAGATTTGCTGGCAGTACTGGTAGTGCTGTATCCAATGTAAGTTTTACTAGTACTGGTACGGTTGTAACTTGTGTATCTCCTACGCACAATCTTATTACTGGTCAGGTTCTTAATGTAACCTCTGCTACGACTGGCCTTACTGGTCTTCAGGAAATCACGGTTATTGATGCCAGCACCTTCTCGTTTAGATTAAAGGTTGAAGGGTCTGTTACCTCTGGAACTCTTAGTTACACCAGACAGCCTAACGCTAATTTCAACACGAATGTTCGTATTGGTAATAGTGCTTTTGTTGACGGTGAACTTGTTGTAGATGGTAATTCTACCATCAGAGGCAATACGCTAAACTCTGGTACTGCTAATTTTACTGGTGCTGTTCAGTTCAACGGTGCTCCTGTTTATGGACTTTATGGTATTGATACCTTAGTTCTTCCTACTTCTGGCATTGCTAATGCTGAAGTTAATACTTGGAAAAATTGGGCTTCGCTTACTGGCCTTAGCAAACCCGCAGAAGATTTGTGGGTCATTGACTTGCAATGTCAGGTGGCCTTCTGGTCTCCTTATGTCGGAAGAATTAGACTTCTTAGAACCAGCAATAACACCGTGCTTGGTCAGATGACGCAATGTATCAATCCTCCTGCGTATCCTTATTGGTATACCAGTTGGCATTTGACGCATTATTCCCTTAAGGTAATTATTCCTGCTGGAGAGGTTTGGTCTTCCGATGGTATTGCAGTTCAGGTTACCTCTGAGTCTGTTGCTGGACTTGGAATTCCTGCTGGCTTTACTGGTGTTGCTACCCTTGGCGGCACTAGTGGAACTAGCAATATGATTATCCAAAAGTTTAAGACCGCTTGAAGGACATCCTAGAGTTTATAGAAACCAGAAAGTCAAAGGTTAAAAGGACTGTCTTTGATTTAGACTTCCTTGAAGAATGGCTCAGGTATCTAGATTCTCACGGTTTTCTTCACACCCATAGAGTAGACGGAAAAGTTAAGGGGGTATGTTCGGTATTCCCAATCGGCAAACATAAGAAGACCCCATCGCTTGAGTTTGTTATAGAATGTATGCAACTCTATCAGGGTGGAGAAACTGACTATTTTATTATGGATATTCTTGTGGATTCTCCAGAAAGCAGAAAAGTACTTGTAAAAAGATTGCTAAAGGTGTATCCAGATGCTGAATCTAACTCTAACTGTCAGATTTTTGCCCAGCGTGGAGACAAGATTGTCAAATTTAACAAACACATACTCCTAACATTCATTAAATAATGGGTTCTACAAAAGTTCAAGCCCCTCCTCCTAGGGATTATTACAAGGAAATGTCTGACACGATTCGTGCTCAGATTGATATGGCTCCGAAGTTGATGGAAGCAGAGCGTAGGCTCGTTCCTCAATGGCAACAGTTGCAGTACGACCAGATGATGGGTCAGGCCAACAACCTGAAGACCTTCTATCGTTCTGTAATGGGTGACTCTGCTCAACTGCTCAAGGAGTATGGCTCTCTTTTTGCCGACTCTCTTGCTCCGATTGCAGAGCGTTCTAGAAACACCTACGACCTTGGACTTGGAGGCGGTGCGTCTCTTCAGAATATGATGAGAGCACAGGCTCTTAACGACCTTAACTACGGTACGGAACTCACTCCTGAAATGAGAACTCAGGCTGAGCAGATGGCTAGAGGTGCGGCTAGTGCTAGAGGACTTACTAATAGTGCTCAGGGCATCGCTCTTGAGGCTCTTAGCGGTTACAACCTAGGAATGCAGAGACAGGATAGGGCTAGAACTTTTGCCAACACCGTGCTTGGCAACGATGTAACGATGTCTGGTGCGGCTTACAATCAGTACGGAGCACCGCTTGTTTCCTCTGGTCTTGGTGCTCTTAGTCCTATGGGTCTTGCTGGCCTTGCTACTCAGTACAATCAGGGACTTGGCCCTGTTTATCTTCAGCCCGAGTCGCAGTATGCGGCTAACCTTTATTCAGCCAATCAGAATGCTCAACTTCAGGCTAACATTGCTACTGCTCAGAATAAGTCTGCTCTTACCAGCGGTCTTCTTAGTGCGGCTGGTAGCGTAGTCGGTGGTATGGCTACTGGCGGTACTGGATTCTTTGCGTCTCAGGGTCTTGCAATGGCTAAGGCTAAGGGAGGCGTTGCCTAATGGCTAGTCCGTTTTCCAAATATACAGGCGAACAGGTTCAGCCTGTAAACATTCTTCCTGCCACCACGGAGATGGCTAGGCAGAGGTTTGAATCTATTGCCAGTTTCGGCAAGGATATCGGCAACGCTATCGCCAAATATGGCGAGCGTAATCAGGATAGAATCAGGAAGAGTATGTATGCTTCTAGCGTCATCTCTGAGTATCTTGAGGCTGACCCTCAGATGACTGATGACCAAGACAGGGAACTGCCTCCTGTCTTGTCTCAGACCGCTCCTTCTCACATCGCAAAACTTTACAAGAAGGCTGAAAGCGAAGGAGACGGCGATTGGGTTTCTGGCATTGCTAATGTCAGCGGTATGGAACTTGATGCCTTCCTAGAGTTTGACAACAAGCACAAGCAGGAAGAAAGACAAAAGAAACAGGATGCGTTCCAACAGGCTGGACTTGACCTACAGAGGGCTGGACATCAACTCGCTGTAGATAAGTTTGGCGTAGACAAGAAGAGAGCCGAGTTGGATTACGATGCGGCTGTCTTTGCCCTTAACAGAGCCAAGACTACTGCCGCTTCTCAGGACGAACTTATTGCCTTACAGATTGCGGCTGAAAAAGCCAAACAGGCTTTTGCGGCTCTTGCCAATCCTGTAGAACTTGAAGCAAAGAAGAAACAGGTAGACCTTCTTAACCTTGAGTTGCTTGGTAAGCAGAGACTTGAAGATGCGGCTAAGGGCATCGAAGCAATCAAGAGAGCGGAAGTTCCTACTTCTAAGTCTGAGACCTTTATCTTCCCTGAAAAGAAGACTATGGGTCAGGTTCGTATCATCAATCCTGACGGTAGTGAGGTTTATCAGGACTCTGGTGACATTGAAGCCATCCTCAAGCAAGTTGACCCTTCTCTTACCCTCAAGGATATCGATAACGATGGTCTTCCTGATGCTGTAAAGGCTGTCGAAGGTGGTGCTATTCCTCCAGAAGTGCAGATTGCCAGAAAACTTACTGGTGATAACGCTTATGAAGTGGCAGACAAATCTTCTGCCGCCAAGTTCTCCTCCCCTAATTCTAACGCTGTTTTCACCAAGTCTATGTTTGACTTTGTAGTAAACAATGCGGCTAGACTTGGTATGTCTCCTGAACAGGTGGAGATGTTTAAGAGGGATATGCTTGTCAATCCAACGACTGGAAAGCCTGATGCGGAACTTGGTGGCAACACCAACAGTTCGGCTCAGTACGAAAAGATGGTAAAGTGGTTTAAGTCTCCGACTGTTCAGGGTCTGCTTAGCGAACAGTTTAAGCCTGTTCCTATGTACTCCAAGGCAGACAAGATTACGGTTATGTACGCATCTCCGTATGTAAGCGAGGGAACTATGACCAAGACCACTTCTATCAATGAGAAGGAAGTTTGGAGAAATAAGTTTGCTAAGGTTAAGTCTGAGTTTGAGGCGGCTAAGAAGCCCTTCTTCCTTACCGAGAGAGATATGTTCAAGGCTATTGGCGTGTTTGGAAACTACACTCCTGTCAAGATGCCCAATGGAACTGAGATGTGGGAAGCACCAGACGGCAAACTGATTACTGAAGAAGAATTCCTTCGCCTTGGCTCTAGGCAGAACACTAAAGAACCCGCAACTGAGTGGGATGCAAAGCGAATGATTCACAACAACTTCCTTCAGGGATACCTTCCTGAAGTTAAGAAGGATGCTAATGGAAAGGTGGTTGGCGTTGCTGGAGGCAAAGACCTTGGAAACGGATACAATATGTTCTTCGTAGGCAACAGAAAGACTCCTATTGACCCTGCGATGCCTGTTAATAGTGCGACCAACACGAACTTTGAAAAGACGGTTGAAACTGTCGCACAACTTGAAACTGATATCCTCAAGGCAGATAAGTTTGTTGACAATATGCTGAACCTTTGGGACGAGGCTGGCCCTCTTGATGCGTCTGCCCTTATGTGGTTTGGCGGCAGATGGGGCAAGCAGTACACCGCTCAGCAGAGAGGTCTTGAAACTTTCAGAAAGTACTTCCTCGCCCCAGGAACAGAAACTGAAAAAGACGCAGACCGTCTGGCTGACCTTATGGCGGCTCCGTCATTCTCTGGTTGGAGAAACAAAGATGTGATGAAGGAGACTCTTGAAATTGCTAGAAGTCTTATTCTAGAAGGTATGCGTATTGAAGCGGAGACCAAAGGTTTTGTGCTTACAAAAGACGGTCAACCTGTTAGGGCTATGAGTCCTGAAGAAAGAACTGCCAACAGGGCAAGAATTGCTCAACTTAACAATATTACATATACTACCGAACCTAAGAAATAATGTCTGAGACTTACTACTCCAGCAGAGAAGAAGCGGAAAAGGCGGCACTTGGTACTGAGTTGGTCACTCCTAATTCTAGGGAGTTGATTGACCCTGCCGTATCTCTGTTTAACACGAGCACTCAGGTAGACCCTGCGTCTATTCCAGAAGATGTGCTTGGTGAACAGGTTGCTTACCTGATGGCAAGATACCAGACGCAAGGCTATGTCCCTAACTTTAGGGAAGCGATTGCGTACAGAAAGACGATGAATGCAAAGAAGTCGAATCTGGCTAGCACCATTGGTGACGCTATGGTTCAGACCACTACAGACCTTGGCTCTGGTATGGCTAACCTTGCTGGTGATGCTCTTACTCTAAAGGTTCACAAGGTTGGTGCTTCGCTCATCGAAGGTGCGGCTCGTGGTACTAAGAACTGGTGGTATATGTATGAGCAAGCCAAGTACGATGAGAACTCCTTCCTCTCAAAGATGCTCTACGACAATGATGTCAGCGATGAGCAGTATTACGAGAACCTCAAGAAGACGATTGAACTGAACAAGATTATCGAAAAGGACAAGCGTGAAGGAATCGTCATCAACCCTACGATTGAACTGTTTGGAGAGAAGTTTGACCTTACTAACGAAGCCGTTGTTCAGGCCGTTTCCTATGTAGCCGACCCTTCTTGGCTTATGCCTAACCTTGGAATTGAGGCGGCTCTTGCCAAGAGTATGAGAAGCCTCAATCTTGCTGGCAGACTTGGTGAACAGTTGACTGGTGCGGCGGCGTATGCCGCTAAGAAGACCGCAAAGGGTCTTAGTTCTGTCGCTGATTTTTCTGGAAACATTGCTAACGCAGTTCAGGCAATCGATACGCAACTTGCTGGAGTGTTCACAGAGGCTACTGGTACTCCTCACTACATCAACGGAAGCGGTTCTCCTAGGGCTGTTGATGCCATCTACAGAAACGCAGAAAACACTCTTGGTGCTAACATCTTGAGAATCCCTCTCTGGCCTCTTACCTCCAGCGTGTTCGGTGTCTCTAAGGTTGTTCAGGGTTTTTCGCTTCTTGGAGAAGCCTATGCTGAAAACGCTTTTGAAACCAAGATGCTCAGCGGTGGACTCAGCCTCTCTGAGCGTGTTGCCGCTAACTCCGAAGGTAGCCGTGTCGCTAACTTTGCGTCCTTCTATAGCAGAAACCTCAGTCCTATCACGGACTGGATGAGCAAGACTGCCAAGACTGGCATTCACGGCGGTATGTATGGCGGTGCTTTTGGCCTATTCTTTGGCGGCGAAGAAGGTGCGGCACACGGATTTGGTACTGGTATCGTCCTTGGTTCTGCCTTCCATCAAGTTGGTGCGTTTGCGGAAACCGTTGCTGGAACTAACAAGTACAGAGACACCCTTAAGAATTTCATCTGGGCTACCGAGCACTACGATTATAATAATCAGGAAGGATTATACCACCTGATGAACAATGTCACCCAGTTGGGTGGCGAAGAAGCCAGATGGAGTCTGATGGCTCAGATTGGTGCGTTTGAGCGTATTCAGCGTGACCACAAGGTGTTCATCCTTACCGAGGCTAAGATTAAGGAGATGTCCTCTTCCGACCAATGGAATGAGTATGAGCGGATGATTCTGTCCAAGCCTGAGTACGGCGGCGTAACCTTCAGCAAAGACCTGAACGGAGACAATGTTATCCTTATCAATGCCGACAGAGCCGCAAAGTCTGCCGTCAATGAAGAACTTTTCCACAGCCTTCTCCTTGAGGGCAGATATAAGAAGGCGTTTGTAAAGAACACCGTTGAGCACCTTCTTGGTACTGAGGACAATCAGGGTGCTCTGTACAGGATGCCTAAGGAACAGGCCGTCTCTGTCCTTGAACAGTTTAGAGACCAGTACCTTAACCTTGATAAGGAAACCGCTGGTCACATCCCTGAGGCTCTTGAAGGCAAGGCTCAGGAGTTCAACAGAATCATTGAAATGTTCAAGAACGGAGAAAGACCTCCTGAACTTAATTCTCTGTTTGAAGAATTTACCGCCGCCTACTGGAACAGATACATTGAAGAAAAGCCTATCGACTATCTGATTAAGGGTGGAAACCTTGGCCTTATCAGAAACGCCATTGAGTGGGGCAAGGACTTGTACAGAGGTCTCCTTAAGAACGACCTTGGTGAGGCTGGCGTAAAGTTTGCCGATGCCAACGGAAACCCTGACCTGTTCCTGATTAACGAAAGAACTAAACAGAGAGTCAGAGTTCCTATGATGGAGCGTCTGATGAAGCAGTATGTCAGGGAGATTAACGACAAGATGTACAAGGGATGGGTTGTTGATACCGTCAAGTACAGGGATACTCACACGCTTCTTAACAACCAGTTAGACCACCTTGTCAGGGAAACCGAAATCGGTAAGGTCAATGCTGATGTAAATCTTGACGCTCCTCCTTATAACATTGGTGAGGCTATCGGCAACATTGCCCAGCGTCTACAGGAACTCGACCCTTCTCAGCGTAGCCTGAAGATGCAGATTCGCAACGAGAACGGACAAACGCTTGCTTCGTTCTCTAGAGCCAAGAAGACTGTTGGTCAGACCTTCTGGAGAGATGAAGACAGAAGAAATGGCGTTGGCATTACTAAGGCTCAACTCAGAGATATGGGTGGAGTCAAGAAGGGCAAAGAGCCTAGGACTGTCGAGATGCCTCCCCCTGAAGGCAAGTGGAGCGTTGATAAGCGTGGTCAGTTCTGGGAAAGCGTGTGGGAAGGTAATCCTAGAATCGTGTTTAGCGGCAGGGCTACCAATGCTGAACTCAGCATCCTTGCCGAGTATCTGCCTAAGAATGTAGTCAGCAGATTCAATGAACTTAACCGCATCATTGAACACGCCAAGAACGGCAAGCCTAACGAAATCAGCAACATCCTTAAGGCCGCAGTCATTACTGAGAGCAAGGAGAAGAACGATGGAAGCAGAATCAAGAAGAGGTTTATGTCCTCCAGAAGGTTTATTCCTGTCGAACTCTCGTTGTACTTTGAGAGAGTCGTAAAAAAGAAGACTAAGAGTGGTGACTACACCTACCAGATTGGCGAGGCCAGTATGCTCGCCAAGGTCATTGATTACGATGCCCTGCTTACTAGAGAAGATTATGCTTTCAACAAGGTCAATGACGGTGACCTCAACTACAAGACCGTAAGAAGACTGTTCGGCTCTCAGGCAGAACTTAGAAACGCAGTCAAGATGATGCTCTCCAACTACAGTCTTGGCAACAAGGCTCAGGCTGGCATCAAACTGTTTACTGGCGGCAGAGGTGGAGAAAGAGATGCCGCACTTAAGCGAGACATTGTTAATGCTGTCATTGGATACCATCCCACCAAGGCGATGGAAAGAGATGTTCGTTCCTTCTGGAACACTCCTCGTGAAATGCAGTTCAGACAGGGCGGTGATAAGGTAAAACTTCCTACCGTTATGACCGACTTCAGGGTTGACCACATCGGTACGATGCGTGTGGAAGACGGAGAAGGATTCAGATACAACCACGATGAGGCGTACAAGCGTTCTCAGGCCAACTTCTCTCCTGCTATTACCAGCAGAGACCACGAAGGTAATATGCTTCCCTACAGGGCTAGCAAGATTCTTGGCAACACCGTCTACAGAAACAAGGAAGGTGAAATCATCAGCGTCTATTCTCTCAGAACTCCCTACTCCGAGATGAGAAGAAAGGCCAACCCGAGCCAGATTTACGATGTCTCGATTGGAGAGATGGTAGACGAAGGCAATATGGCTGGTGCTGTAAGAGGCAGTATGTATACCTCTCCGAGCGGCTGGTTGCACTTTACGGCTGACGGATACGAGGCTGGCTACACCTCCACAGGCAGGGTTCGTTCTGGGTACATTGATACTAAGAACCACCTAGACATTTCTGACCTTGGCAACTCTGGTTCTTACAGAGGTATGGTTGCTGAAATCGGAAAGCGTGTTGCGGAAATTACCAACACCAACGCCGTAGACTTCATCAAGGAACTGCTCAAACTTGAGGACGCTAACGGCAACAAACTTTCTGAACTGTTTAAGAACGAAAAGGACTTGCTTGGTGCTGAACTTGATACGGTTGAATCTTGGCTGTTTACCAGACAGTCCAGACAACTGTTTGAGAAATATGGAATCGATTCTATCGAGTATATGGGTGTCAACCCGAATACTGGAAATCAATTCTCCTCCGTTGCTGTCTTTGAGTCTGGCAGATTTATCGAGAACAGAAGCAGAGGAAACCTTGACCACTTTAGGTTCTCTCCTAGCAAGCCTATCTCCGAGCAACTTGATAAGTTGATTAAGAAGGCTGGCGGTGACGGCGTTAAGGCCGTTATGCGTTATGTGATTGATGAAGATGGCAACCCTGTCTTCAACAAGAACCTCATTACTCCCAAGGTAATCGATGGACTTGTCAGGCTTAACGAAATGCTTGTGGCTGATGCCCAGAAGATGATTGATGCCAACAAGTTGCTCAGCAACGAAGCCATCAGGTCTTATGAGGAAAAACTTGTTCCTGTCGTTGTGAACAAACTGAGAGCCAAGTTCCCTGAGGCTGACGATGAACTCCTAAAGAGCATTGCAAGAACCTCGCTCAAGGGGTTTGTTGATTTTGCCAAGAACGCCCCTCGCCTCAGAAGAAAGGTTACCAAGCCGTTTGGCGTTACCACGGAAGTTATCAACTATGTCGAAGGTGCTAGGGTCAGCAACAGCGGTTTCATTGAAGGTGCTCTGAAGGCTGGCATTGATTCTAGTGCTCTGATTGACAGCGGCATCCCCTCTCTTGGTCATTGGATTGAAATGTCCGAGTCCGACTTCATTGGCCTCAAGGGATACGAAGCGTGGAAGAAGCAGAAGCAGTCTGAAAACAGACAGGCTATTGCTGATGCCAGAGAGTTTGAAAAGTGGCTCAAGGAGCACACTAAGAAGTACGAAGTGGAGAGAACCAGTTCTCAGCGTAGAGCAGAGGGCGAGATGATTACTGAAATCGAAAGAAGAAAGAAAGAACTTCTTAAGAACGGAATCAAGCAGGAGAACCTTGAAGCCAAGATTGATGAAGAGTTTCCTGCATATGCTTCTATCAAGGAAAAAGGCAAAGAAAGAATTGATAAACTCAAGCAAGAGGAGACCGCCAGATTTGAAAAACTGTCTCCCCTTGCACAGGAAATGTTTGCCCTCAACAAGGAAGAAAGAAAGAAGACCAATGTCCTTGCTAGCCGTGAGAAATTCCTAGAGGAGAAACTTACTCAACTCAGAATGCGTCAGGGCGTTCAGGGTCTTGCTGATGCCGCCACCAGACAGGAAGACTTGTTCTTCGTTATGGATGCGGCGATGACTCCTGACTTTGCCCTTAGTGACAAGTTTAACCTTTCCGCTGGTGCAAAGATGAAACTTAAGACCGCTATGGTTCTTAAGACCAGACAGTTGGTTCTAGAACAACTCAAACTTGGCAAGGGTGCTACCTTCAAACAGATTAACGAAGCCTATAAGCAGTTGGTTGAAAGCCAGAGAAACATTCCTGAAGAACTGTCGATGGCTATGGCTAAACTCGCTGACTACCAGCGTAAGGCTGAAAGCATCATCAAGGAAGACCACGCCGAGCGTATGCTCGACATTATGACCGCCTATGGGCTTAAGGAACTTGACCTCGACATTGTCGAACAGGTTCGTGCCGTCATCTATGACGAGGCTTCTCAGGGCAAATATGATGTCGGAAGTTTCGAGGCTATTGCTCGCTCCGCAGAGGTCTATGGTATGCTCGATGGAATCAAGAACAAGCGATACATCGATGTAAGAAAAGCCATCAAGGAGAACTTTGTTAAGGCTCTCGATGACCTTGAGAAGAAAGGTTACAGGGCTTCGTACTGGTCTAAGTACAATACTGACACCTACCAGAACACCCTGATGCTTGGAAACAACATCTACAAGAGCAAGGATGTCAGGAAGTTTGACGGAGGTGAATACTATATCGTCTATCAGACTCCTGAGGAGGCTGGTGCTACCAAGCATCGTGTGATGTTCACCGATGGTGACGGAAAGATTCTCAATCAGGTTGAGTATGTAGTTCCTGAAAACTTCAGAGAGGCGGCTGTTATGCACTCTCAGATGAAGGGCAGAATCCTTGAACAGGCCACCTTCACAATCAACAAGACCGCTCCTGCCCTTGCCATTAAGAGTGGCAAATTTATGGAAGTGTTTGGCGGCTCTAAGGACTATCTGCTTAGACAGGCTTTCAAGGCCAGAGGTCTGAAGTCCTCGTTTGCTGAAAGATGGAGAGCACAAGACTCTCTTGCTTCCCAGACCGAAGAAGGAGGAGTCGGAAGAAGAATCAAGACCGCTGGCGGCGAAAGCGTAATCTTCAGCGACAAGCATATTGAGAAACTTACCGCCATTGCCAACAACTGGGAACTCTACAAGAACGGAGACTTCTTCTTGGCTGTGCCTATTCTTAGCGACAGAGTGCTTAGCGATGGAAAGACCATTGTTGAACACGAGCGTACCCTGAAAGAGATTGTTCGTACTGGAAAGATTGAGCACCCAGAAGTTAAGCAGGGTAGAAAAGTTATCCCTGCTAGAACCGAGGTTCTTACTCCCCAGCAGATTGCATCTCGCAGAGTTGAACTTGTAAGACTTCAGCAACAGATGTTGCCCGACCTTGGCTTCTCATTTAAGTTGGACAAGGACGGAAGCATTGAAGTTGTAGACGCTGAGTTTACCAGCATCCAGCAGAGAGAAGCCTCGTTTGCCGACCTCAAGAAGAACGCCGCCGCCATCAAGGCTAGTGGTCTAGAGAATCTTGTATCCAAGGCTTACATTGATTTCGCCAAGATGCTTCAAAAGCACGGACAGGAAACTCAGAAGCGGGTTGCCCTCGTGCTTTCCGAGAAAGATAAGCGTGGTGCTATCCCTCAGATTAAGGAGTTGCTGAAACAGGTAAACGACCTTGAAGCCACTAAGAGACAGTTTGTTACCAAGGAGATGCTCCGCTACAACAGGGAGAACGAGCAGAGAGGTACTGGCAAGAAGGAGTCGGTTGATGCCAAGAAAATGAACGACCTCCTTGTTGATAGACTTGATAACTACAGAAGAAAGACCAACACGCTGGAGAATCAGGTTCTTGCGGTAGCCGACCAACTTGATAGGGCTGGTCTTCTCACGGAGAAGGAAGGCTTCTCTCCTGATGCGGTTGATGACTACCAGCGTAGAATCGCTCTTGCTGGTGACACGATTGAAAACTTCAGAGTTCCTGAGCCTCAGAGAGGTGCTAATCTGGCTGAGTATTATGCTAACCTGAAGATGGAGTTTAGACGGAGACAGATTGAATTTGTCAACTCCGAGCGTATGGCTACTCAACTTTACGATTCCCTTTACGGACATCAAGAGGGCGTAGAAAAAATCCTTCCCAAGGTAGAGTTTCTCATAAAGAGATACCTAGAGGCTCGTGGCTTCAGGGATGTTGACATCAATAGTGCCGTGTTCCTCAAGTCCACCTCTAGGAAGAATCAGTTTAAACTTAAAAGCGTTACTGAAGAACTTGGTTCTTACATCACTAACGAAGAAGGTTACACAACCGTAAGATGGCAGGAACTTAAGTATGGAACTCCTCATCGTGAGGCTGGAGTTGCTGATGCGGCTACGCTTCAGCATCAACTTGAAGAACCAGTAACCACGGCAAAGTATGTTCCTGTTGAAAAGAGCAACGCCAAGTACCTTAGAGACAAGAACAATCGTCTTGAAAGCGTACTTGACGATGACTTCTACACCATTGAAGAACTGCAAAAGCAGTTTGCCGATGGACTAGATGTTGTCGCTGAGAAGTGGTACAGAGGCAAGGACAGGGGCAACATTAAGATGGAGTCTATCCTCAAGATGGGGATGGAAAGGTCTAACACGGAAGACAGCATCGCCAGCCTTCTCGCCAAGAACCTGAGCGAACATAACCTTGATGCGGCTGAGATTGCTTGGCTTCACGCTCCTGAAAACAGAAGTGCCGTGCTTGACTTGCACAGACGCTGGGCTACCGATGAGGACAGCCCTCACGAAATCATCTCTGAAATCAGAAGCCTTACCATCTCTTCCAACTACGGAAAGGATGGTGCTAACCTGATGAGCACGGTCTCTAAACTTAACGAGACCTACCAGAAGATTGGGGCTGTCATCGACAGGCTTCAGGTTCTTACCAGAAGAGAAGTTTCTGCCACCGCCCTTGAGCAGGAGAATCCTTTTGCCTCCAGAATGGAGAGTAGCAAGAGGCAGACCACCGAGGAAATCAGTTCCTACAGGCTGAATATGCCTGAGACCATTGATGAACTTACGGAAGAACTCAAGGCTCTCAGAGGTCTTAAGACCGACCTTCAGAAGCGATATGATGCCATCCTCAAGAAGGCTGGCGGCAAGTACGCTTCGCCCGAGTTCAGGAAACTTGTAAAGTCTATGAAGGATATGGATGTGAATCAGCGTATGATTCGCAGACAGACCGCTCGTTACTTCAAGGAGAAGGAGATGATTCAGAAGCAGATTGAGACCTCTGAAAAGATTCTCTTCCAGCAGTATGATACTGTTGCCAGAAACCTCAGAGACCAAAACCCTGAACTGGTATTCCAGCACTCCAGAATCCTAATCAGCAAGGACAACCCTTACACGCAGAGACTGTTCTATGCTTTCCCGCAACTTGCTTACGACTTTTTCGGCAACTCTAGCGTCCTGCTGGATATGTCTCTTGTCACCCCTGAAGGTCAAAAGCAAATCGGCCTTACCAAGCCTATCAATTCTAACAATCAGGGTTCTGGACTTGGAAATCAGGTTCTAAAGAACGACAGACAGAACGGCAGAAGAAACATCTACCTTGCTGACTACATTCACTATGCCGTCAACAAGCGTAGATGGCACGAAAGGAATCCTTCTGAGGCTATGTCTGCCGCTGACGCAGAACTGTTCAGGTACTTCTTCAGGAAGGATGTGGAGTCTGGCCTGTTCAAGGAACAGATTGCCAGAATCCCCAAGGAAAAGATTGAGTCTCAGCAGAACTTTATGAACGGAATCATCGACCACTTCAGGTCTGATGATGAGCGTAGTAGGTTCATCAGGTCTTTCGTGATGGATGCGTTTGACCTTGTCAGCAAGAACAATGGCCTTGTCGAGAGGGCGTTTATGTCCCTCAAGAATATGACTCGTGGTGAGTTTGAGGCTCTCAAGCGTTCCAACCCTGACTATATGAAGCGAGCCTTGGACTCCAAGGAAGTCATTGAGAGAGCCTTCTACCTCCTTCCTAGGGGTGTGGTTGAGGCTGGCAATGCTGGTGCTAAGGTCGGTATGCGTGACTATGCGGCTATCAAGATGACTCCTCAGGAGAACCTTGAAATCAGACGCATTGAAAGAGCGAATGGTTATAACGAGGGCGATGTCAGAAGAATCATCAACGGAGAAATCAACAAGCCCCTACCCGAGGAAGCCGCCAAGTTCTTTAGGAAGCGTCAGATTGCCTTCAGAACCAGAGAAGAACTTCAGGTTGTCCCTATCGATACCCTAATCAGAATGACTGGGTTCGATTCAATCTGGAAGGAGCATATGCAAGCCCAAGGTATCGACACTTCTCTGTTCGGTCTGGATGGTATGTGGACTGTCAAGGCGGCGTATGAAGATATGTCCCCCGCTGAACGCTTTGCTATGCCTGTGACCAAGGTCAACAGATTGCTCCTTGAGAACAAGGCCAACCAGATGAAGTCTGCTCGTGAATCTAAACTGAGATACAAGAAGCAGAAGAAGGCTATCCTTGACCCTGAAGGTATGGCTAACTGGACTTACGGTGAGAGCGAATCTCTTGCCGTTGATGAACAGAAGCGTGTCTCCGCAATCCTTGCCGAAGCGGCTAAGACCGAAATCTCAATCCAGAGATACAAGAATGAAATCAATACGCTGATTACCAAGAGAGGTAACGCAGTAAGGCATATGCTTTCGCTGGATGACAACCTTCGTATTGAAGGTATGACCCAGAACAAGAACGGCGAAATGTCCATCGACTGGGACAACCCCGACAAGCCTCAATGGAGAGACACGGTTGACGGCAGATACTTCATCAGGCGTACCCTGCACAAGGGCAAGGAGGTGTTTGACATCATCTTCAAAGGTGAGACATTCAAGTCTCCTAACGGACAGGTTGTTGCCAGCGTTAACACCTCCAAGTTTGCTACCGTAACCGACCTTACCGAGGCTCAGGTAGCCATCAGGCTGTTTGAAGATGACATCCAAAGGGTTAAGGTTACCTCCAAGTTGATTACTGGCGGTGACTCTAACCTCAGGCCGCTTGCCGTTGGCGAACAGCCTCTTGAGGTTCAGAATGTACCTGAACTTGTGACCCATTGGGATGAAGTTCCTGCCTTCTCTAGGGAGGTGCTCAGAATCTATACCCAACAGAAGGGTCTCCCCTTCTACAGGGAGCGTATGGCTGAAGTCCTGTCTGGCATTGGTCAGCACGGTGAATATGTCTGGGTCAAGGGCTTCCCTGACGGCTCTAAGAAGTCTAAGAAGGTCTTCATTACCCCTGACAAGGAAGGTGTCTACGCCGACCACTACATCAAGACTGTGGCTAAGGACGGACTGACTCTCTATATCAGGAAGAAGGATGCCCCTGTTGGAAACACTAGCGATGTGCAGACCCCGACCAAGACTGTCACCAAGGAGTCCGCTACTAACCCGCCTGAGACGGAAAAGCCTGACAAGGTTGACAAGGTTGTTTCCGATTCTAGCAACTGGGATGTAATCGAAATTGATAAGAGTAATAAAAACTACGAGGACTGGACTATCATTAAGAACCAACTTGGTTATACCCTAATGAGGCTTACCGACAGAAACAATCGTACCATTTTCAGGTTGTTTAATCCTGCCTCTGCCTTTATGAGTGAAACTTATAACGAAATCGAAGCGATGGAAATCATCCTCAAGAAAGAACTGAGCAAACTATGAACGAATACCTAGACGAGTTTAAGAAGACTGGCTGGGTGTTCGGCATCCTTGGTGGTGCTGGTATGCTTGCGAGACTTATCCTGACAGATGAGAAGTACAATACTACGAAGTGGTTCAGGATGGTAGTTGCTGGTGCAATCGTTGGTGTCATCTGTCATTTCGCCACTCATAATGCAGACATTGACCCATTCTACAGGAACATAATCTGTGCAATTTCTGGTTCTATTGCACCCGAGTTATTCAATTGGGTGCGGTCTAAATTTTTACAAAAAGCCTCTAACTAATCACTACTATGGGTTCATCTAAAAAGATTTTCACTCCTCCTCCTTCCAATCCTAACGCTGGAGGTGCTGGTGCAAGCAAATCTACTTACAATATTCCTGTCGTAAGCAATTATGACAGCAATAACTATCAGCCGTTCTTTACTCAACAGGCTGTCAATCCTATGAGCGGATTGAATCCTTCGTTCTTCAATACATACGGTAGCGTTGGTCAAGACCCTGCTCAAGTTCCTTACAATCCTTTGTCTAACAATTCCTCTAACGCCGCTAGTCAATTTGCCTTGTCGGCTGGCAGGAGTAGTGGGGTTGGTTTCTATGGATTCTAATGGCTAATATCGACTATCAACTTCTAAGGGACTGGTATAGTTCTAACTACTATACTGGTATCCCTATGAATTTGAGTGGTGGTCGTGATGCCGACTCAAAGAAGAACAGAGAATTTTGGAAAACATATGTTCAAAGCAGACCTCTTGAACTAGACCCAAGAGTAAAGTATCGTGTCGCTAACAGAGAAGCGATAGACGAGTTTGATAAGACAGGAAAGATTACTGGTACTACAACCTATTCTTCCTCTGACGATATCCCAGCCGTCTTCTTCTCTCAGGGTCAGCCGCTTCACCAGTATGCTAGGGGTGCGTTGTCTGGAAGAGGAACTGCGTTTTCACCGCAACATCCATATCTAATCGCAACCCTAGGAGATAACTGGGGGTCTTCTGCAAGCACTACTGACTTAACTCAAGAGCAAATCAATAGGTATTCTCTTATTGATTCTTTGTACGAAAGAGTGGACGAAGACACTCAAGGAGCAATCAAAGAGGCAGAATGGAGTCTTCAGAGACTAAAAGGAGAAGCGTCTAAAATCAAAACTGTATCTCAGTTGGATGATTTTTTTGCAAAACTGGATGAAGTTCAAAGCCTTTACCCTGAACTTTCTACCGCCATAGACAGACATCTCCACGGTGCTAGTCCGAAAAGTTATTATGAATCTGGATACCCAGACCTACTGACATACTACGGACTGGAAGACTTTGACCAAGTTTTAAGGAAGAAAGACAACTTCATACCAGAGAATCTACAAGACCTAGAGATTCTGAGAGAAGGATACTATCATCGTGGAATTGGAAAGGGTGATACCGTAACCGCAGAAGGAAGAGCATTGCTTAAGAAGGACATAGACCACGCACTTGCTGGTCTTCGTGGAGTTCAAGATACCTTCAGCATCGACCCTAAGAAACTTACTAAATTTTCTCCTTATCTTGCTGGAACTTTCCACAGCGGCAAGCCAATGTATGCCATTCCAGAATGGGTAAATTCAAATGCTAGGGCAACCTCTTTGCTTCCTTCTGATACAGAGTTGTTTGAAAAAATTGCCGCAGGAAAAGCAACTCCAGAAGAAATTGAACAGGTCTATGGACTTGGAAACCTAAAGGCTTGGAGAGGTGGAGGTCAGGCAACAAAGAGATTGTTCATTGACAACCCAAATTCAAAGTCGCTTGAAAGGGTCGGAGACATCATTCCAGCAATGGGTGCTTCACAGGGAGCGATGTCCTCTGAGATTCTTCCTCGCACAATCCTTGAAGATGCCTCCAACAAACCCGCTTGGTCTGTCACTTCTCCTAGCGTAGAGGTCGGCAATTACAGGCCGTTTGCAGTCTGGCAATATACCAAAAACGGACTGAGACTTATCAATCAAGGAAACAACCAGCCTGTCGTTGGTGGCGTTAAGCCTATTCCTACCGACAGGGTTGACCCAGATTTGGTTAGGTCAAGCGGAATGGGTGGAAGTGCTTTCCGTGGAAGGGCTGGAGAAGGTCTTATTGATTTCTTTGGAATAGCCAAAGAAGTTGAAAGAGACTATGGTAGTGGCGGTGCTTACTTCAAGAAGTGGATGACCCAAGAGGAACTCCAGAAGATGACCGTCTTGGATGCTGTTAAGAAGTTTGAAAAACTAGGATGGAAGCGTGGCTTTGCTGATATGGGTATGGTAACCAAGCCATTTGAGAACCTTGGAAGTTATATGACAGAGATTCCTTATCCAGCGGAGATTCCTGCTGGTGCTGTCGTTCCTGCTGGTGCTCAGATTGACCACTTGGCTACGATGCGTAACGCATACCTGACTAATCCAGCCTATCGTAGTGCTGTTAATGCCAGCACTATTGGCAAGTTGGGTACTGCGGCGGCTCTTGTTACTTCTCCGTTTGATTCAATCAACAGAAGAAACTCGTATGAAAAGTACCTTGTGGACAACGGTGCTACCACGGAAGACCTGATGATGGCTAGGATTCCTGTTAGCGTGGCCTCTGGTCTTGAGACTGCCGCCAACTTTGCTACCTTTGGATTGTACGATGCGTTCTCTCCCAGCATATCCGCTGAAGCCAACAGACAGGCTTCTGAGGATGCGTTTTACAGAGACCTTGCCCTAAGAAAGTACATTCAGCAGGGTATTGATTACCCTGTCATCGGAGGCCAGAGATTTGAGAGAACCACAAAATGAGATACCTATTGATAACTCCGTTGCTTTGCGGGTGTTCTATTTTTTCACAAAAAGCCCCCGAAGCACCTGTAATTATATCAAACAATGAGAAGAAGGACGAGTTCATCCAGAAAGTCGAAGCAGTCGTTTCTGAGTCGGCTTCTGCTCTCTCTGCTGTCAGTCCTTCCCTCCCTGTTGGAATCCCTAGAGAAATTGTCGAAGGGCAAGTCACGAGACTGAGCGGAATCAGCAAGCCTTCGGTTGAAAAGGTTAAGGAGTACGAGCGTATCATCCGTGAGAACGACAAGAAAGCCGTAGAGAAGGACAAGGCAGAGGCGGCTAAGGTAGAGCGTGAGACGGATACGCTATGGGCATTAGTAGAAGAGCAAAATGTGCAAATAGAAATAGAAAAGCAGTTGCGAGAAAAAGCAGAACAAGAAGCCATAGAAGAACGAAAAACAAAAATCGCATTTCAAGCGTCTTCGGCTTCTTTAGCACTACTAGTATTTGGAATTCTGGTAACAGCATTTAGTCCTTGGAAGAAGGCTGGTGCGACTGTGATTGCCCTTTCGATTATTTCGTTTGGCTGTCTATGGTGGTTGCTCTCTTGACAAAGCAGACGCAACCAGCAACCTGAACTATGCTTGCTAGGTTCAGGCGTGGTTGCGTTGTACCATTTGGGGCTGATGCAAGAAAGGGTATCACCGACACGCCTGATGTCGGTGGGTAGCCTTATTCATCGTCATCAGTCCAGATGTCACCTTCGGTATCCATTTGCTCAGGCTCGATTGGGTTCTTGTCGATGATGGGCTTAGGCTCTGGCATACTGTCAATCATCTTCTTGAGCGTGAAGTCAACAGCCATACTAGCCATATGGTAGTCTATGCCGTCCTTGACCATATAGGCTTCAACGATGTCATCGTAGTCGTAGATGATGCCTCCTGTGGAGACGCACTTACCTAGGATTGCGTTGTCAAGCCATTCTCTTGGCTCAAGGAACGGAGACCCTGCGTACCGTTCAGAATTTTCTTTTAGGTCTGCTTTTGAAACTCTTCTCATAGGATTTCTTTTTGAACTTGTAGCAGGGTACTTTACGGATTGCGATTCCGCTTTTTCTTCTTGCCCAGATGACGCTTAGTTTTCCTTGCTTTAGGTGCTCGTTTATCATTCGCTGGCACACCCTGTGGTTCTTCTTGTACTTCAACGCCATTTCGCTTGACGAGTAGTACCCCTTTGGGACGGCTTCTTCTTCTACAGGACGATACCTGCTTTTTACTATGGTTAATTCGTTCAAGAAGTTTCGCCACTCCTTCTTTGTAAATAGGCGTTTCATCGGGCTTCTTGGGGGTAGATGAACTTTTCTCCAACACGATGAATTTGCCAGATTTTCCAGTTGTTACCTTCCACATACCCGCACAGCCATCCAGTACCCCACTCACTAGTTCCCAGTCGATTTTTCGCATATCGCATTTCACGCTTTCTCGACAGGTGTCCACCACAAAAACCAACGACACCTCCGTGCTTTCTGGCATTGACACAGGCAATCCTGTGGAGGTGACCCATTGTGACAGCCCCCCCTGAAACACCATAGAATTCTGCGTGTTCAGAGACAGAGTATCGGTTGACTGTATAGCCGTGAACGACTGTGACTGGGCCGAGCCTAAACACTCCCTCGTCTGCGTGGTAGGGGAGAATAGTCTTGCAACCAATCTCCTTAAGGAAGTTGTCGAGGTCTTCCATAAGATGGAAGCAGTAGTCTTTAACGATTGCATTGGTTGTAGCATAGAAGATGTTCTCAGGTCTTTCGCAATGGTTTCCCTTCAGGTATCTGGTAGGCTTGAGGTGGCGTAAGAATTTCTTTCCCCACTTGATGTCATCCTCAAGAGATTCGGACTGTTCGTTGGCACTAGCACCGCCTCTGATAGAGCGGAAGTCGAAGCCATCGCCAGCGTGGATAATTTCGTGCGGCTGATACCATTGGATGAAGTCGAAGAGAGCCTTGGCGGCATCCCAATCGACCATATCTCCGTGGTTGTCAGACACGATGATGAACTTTATTTTCTTCGGTTTGTTTTTTGGCATAGTTCGTATTGTAGGAGTTTGTATCTGAGGTTGGTGACTTCATCGGTCAGGTATTGCATAGCCCTGACCATATCACCGAACTTCACAAGGGTTTCGTCCATTTGTTGAGGGACAACAGGTATTCCCATCGCTCCTTTGCCCATTTCTCGTGCTTCTCCACCTTCTTCTGTTCTTTTGGAGTCAGCCCTTGTTTTTGAAATGGTTTTCCTTTTCCGCATTTTCCTCGTTTGCTCATTTAGGGAGATTGTTTAGCCACATTCCGTGCCAGTACTTTCCTTCAATCTGCCAGTAGTGCAAGGCATCCTTGAGTTGAGTTACTGCTCTCTTACACTCATCGGGATTGGCATAGTTCGGTTCCTCAAAGCAGTCAGAATCAACTCTGCGTCCTTGATGGTAAGACTCACATACTTCTGATAGGGACTCTTCCTTGCCTTCCCTAACAGGTAGGATAAACGGACATCTACTGGTAGTACGGATTTCTTTGACTTTCGAGGCGTTGTGGAGGACATCAATTAGTTCTTCGACAGAAATACCGAGCAAGTAAGCCGCTCCTTTGAGAGAGTTTTGCTCTGTGTGTTTCATTGACAGGTATTAAGGAAGTTCCTAGCCCGATTGAGGGCAGGGTCGTTGATTTGAGTGTTGTAACCAAGACGCTTAGCACCGTTCAAGCCTTTGTTGTAGGCCATATAGAGGGTCATCTCACATACCCTAACTCCTCGCTTCTCAAGCATCTCAGCCAGCCATTCAAAGTGCCACTTGCACACCTGATGAGTGATGGGATAGTTGAAGGCGTTCTCCTTGCCGTAAGGCCAATCAACGCCGTTCCTGCGGCAAGCGTCAATCCAAGCGGAGCGTTGAATCTGATAGCGTCCAAGGCTAGCACCGTTGTCTCCTACTGCGGTGCAGTTTTCGCCAGATTCGATGACTGCGATTTTATGCAAAAAGCCGTCCGTGATTTGGTATGCACGGAGGTCGTGCATAGTGGCTAGTGCCACGATTAGTAGTGCGTACTTCATTTGGAAAATGTCCCTGCTAGGAATCGAACCTAGATTCTCTGCTTAGAAGGCAGATGTTCTATCCATTGAACTACAGGGACAAGGTCAGTTAGAACGGAACTTCGTCTTGGGGTTCAGTTTCTTCCTCGCCTCTTTCCTTAATAGCCCAGAGAGCCTGTGCAGACTTCTTGAGCGAGAGGTCTTTCGCACCGACCTTTCCAGTCTTTTCCCACGGCTTCGGCTCCCACTTGTTAGCCCAGTAGTCGAGGTCAGCCAAGGGAAGGTTGTTGAGCGTAGTACCCTTGTTCTTGCCAAACGGCACAGGAAGGTCGAAGTCGATGCTTACGCCAGCCGCAGGAGCGGCAGGAGCGGCAGGAGCGGCCTTCTTGGCAGGGGCAGGAGCAGAGGCGGTCTTGACCACCCTGTCGGCTTCACAGTCATCATCCGTGGTAGCCAGACCCCCGATGGAGGCCAGACAGTAGCGTCTCAGGTAGGTCAGGATAGCACCAGCCTGTTGACCAGTAGCCTGTTCACCGACAGGGACGATGCAGGAGGATTCGATGCTCGTGCCGTTCTTGTGAGCGATGATGGTCTTGATGCCGATGCCATTGTCGTGGTACTCAGAGGTCGGCAACTGGATGACCACGAGGCCGTGCTTGCTGAAGATAGGCTTGAGGTACGACAGGTGAGCCGACAGACTGGCGAATTTCGACTTGAAATGCGGATTGTAATCATCCGCTTGGATGTCCTTCGTCTCCTCGTGTACCTTGCCAAGGGCGATGTAGAGTTCGGACAGGTTGGGCTTGGGTTCGTTTTCCATATTATCGATTTTAGTCCAGAGTTGATTACTTGCTATCGACCACTTCCTCATTGATGTTGCGGATGTTGTTCAGGTTGACCCTGACAGCCTTCTTCTGGTCGTTGATGTAAGAGTAGTACTGGTACTGCTTGACCTTGACAGGCTTCAGCAGACGAGCCATCCTGCCGTCAGGCAGTACGACATACTTCTTAGCGTTCTTGACCTCGATGATTGTCGAGTCGTTTGTGTTGGTTTGGTTTTGCATTTTCGTGGGGGGAAATCAGTTGGTAGCACCGTAAATCTTGAAATAGTCCTTGAGCCTACGAATGATGGCTGTGCCAGTCTCTCCGTTGCTGAACCTGTCAGATAGTCCGTTGCCGTTGTAGTTGGTTGTAATGATGGTCGGGCGTTTGTTGGATGTCCGCTCGTCAATGATGGAGAACAAATCGCTCTCCATCCGTGCTGTCAAGCGTTCTTTACCCAAGTCATCGATTACCAAAAGAGCACAGAGTGTCAAGCGTTCAAGCACATCTCCGTGATTCTGGTTCTGGAAGCCTCGTTCAATTTCCTGTTCCAGTTTACGCATCGTCAGGAAGTTGCTGTGCTTCGGGTAGAAGTGAAGCCAGCCCTTGTTGAACATAGACCAAGCGGTGCGAGTCTTGCCAGTTCCTGTCACTCCGTGCAACAGGATGCTGGACTCAGGATTGTACTCCTTGAGAGCCTGTTGCATCTGCGGTGCGAGTTTGCTTTCCACCGTGTCCATAAAAGCCAGAGGAGTGTTAGGGTGCAGGGTCTTGAAGCAGAAGTTGTGCTTCTCGAAAACCTTGGAGTACACGAATGGATAGTCGTGGTGCTCCTTGGTCTGGAAGCAGTCAAGGCACACGGCGATGAACGGCTTGAACTTGTTGCTGGTGCTGTCCCATACAGGGACTGCGTCAGCCTTGCAATGGATGCACTTGGAGGCCATCAGCGTTTAATCTCCTTTTCGGTGTTCTTCCATCCGTCCTTGGTGTGGCACATCATCGAGCACAGAATCCTGCCAGAGTCCCATTCGATGCGTAGCGTGAAGTCGTTGTGTTCGATGAGAACATTTCCGCTTCCCATCCTTCCGCTAGGGATGACGAAGTTCTCGATGCCGTTCATAAACTCGTTGTCAGCCCAAGCCTCAAAGCCTAGGCGGTCAATGTGCGATTGGATGTCAGAAGCCATTTGCGTGGTCTCGATTGGTCAGCGTTGTAGGGTTGTTGGTCTTGACGATGAAAAGCCCCTGCCAGCCGAATGCAATGCTTTTGTTGATTGATTCGATGGCCTGTTGCTCATTGCCCCAAGAGGCCAGCATCTTCAGTTGCTCGTCCTTGGTCATAGGAGTGAGCGGCTTCTTGGTCTGCTTCCTGTACGCCTCCCACTTGTCCCACGCCTCCTTGAACTTCTCTCCGTAAGGAAGGGTAAGGGTAGGTTTATCCTCTTTCTTATCCTCTATTCTATATGTAGGAAGTCTACTTCCCCCCCTTCGGGAAATAGGTTTCCCTAGGGAGGTGAAATCTGTTGCCCTGACCAGAGCCTGTTTCTCGACTGTCCGCAGGATGCGTCTGCCATCCACCTCGACCCTGACTACCAGTTGGTAGTCGATGAGGGTCTTGAGGATGTTCTTAACCTGTCTGTCGCTCAGTTGCAGGGTCTTGGCAAGGTAGCCGTTGGAGGCGTAACAGCCCTCTTCGTTATCGAGGGCGTTGACGATTCCGTAGACCACCTTCTCCGTGATGGTAAGGGTCTCCATCTGGATGACCTCTGCGGGAATCCAGATACCTGTGAATGATGGACTGCTCATTCTTTCGAGGTGAACAAGTTGTCCAGAGTACGCCTTGCAACATATCCAAACTTGTTGGACTCAGAGCAAGATTTGTAATCGTCAAGCAGGGACAGGGTCATACCCTTCCACTTGCTCAGTTCCTTGTCGGGTACTTCGTAGAAGACAGTAGAACTGGGGTTGCTGGTCTCAACGGCGATGAACTCAAACCTGAACGGCTTGCCGTAGAAGTGCTCAGCCATCAGGCAGTAGAAACCAGCCTGTAGCCAGTACAGCCTGTCCTTCACAGTCCACTTAAACTTTTCTGGGCTATTGTCATCCAGCGTCTTGATGTCCCTGATGATGGCGTTCTCCGTATCAAGGATATCGAGCCTAGACTTACAGCCGATACCCAGCAGTTCGCCAGCGACAACGACCTCGGTTCGCAGGGTCTTGCCGTTTCCAGCGGCGATGCGTTGCCACTCAGGATTGGAGAGCACGGAGGCCACAGCCCTGTCTACGATTTCCTTAGACTGAGCCTTGAGGATGGTCTTGCCAGCCGCTCCCATCTCGAAAGCCTTGGCAATCTCCTTACCCTGAGTAGTCCTGCGGTCTACATCTGGGTAGTAAGCGATGCAGTTCTCAAACTCGCTAGGCTCAAGGACGGCACAATGGACGGCAGTCCCGATTTTCATATTTTCGGTTTCCTCGACCTCTTCCTGATTAAGGAAGTGATAGGGCGAGCGGACAAACGCCTTGAAGCGAGAGGCATTCAGGGCGGGAAGAGAGCGGTACTCGCTCTCGGTCATCTTAGACGCTAGTGCGTTTTTCATTGGTTGGTTGGTTGGTTGGTTTAGCCGCACCAGATGCACACCTTGGGGGTAGCAGTCCAGTACTTCTCAATGGTGATGCTCCAGATTTGGCTATCGTCAAGCCAGTATCCTGTTTTTGTCATTTCATCCAGTATGACCTTGACAACATTGTCCACATCTGGTTTTGTCGTTTTTACAAGTTCTTTACACTTGTTAATCTTTGGTAAAAGGTACTTCGGGCAAGTATAATAAAGTTTGATGGACACCCTGACAGCCCCTTCGGCTGGCTGTGGTGGCTTTCCCTTTACAAGGAACGGCCTCAACTGGTCAATCCACTTGCTGACCTTGTTGTTTTTCATTTTCCCTACGAAATACTGACCTGTTTTGCTCCTCAGTACCCTAAGGTTGGCTTGGTGAGTGCTGGTAGGAGGCTCGATTGGTATCTCAAGCCAGCATTGACTTGTTGGTAAATCCATATAATTTATCGGTTTATGGAATATGCCTCAAACCCTGAGCGTGTCAAGACCGACAACAAGTCTACGACACTTGAAAAACTCGACCCCAAGAAGAGAAAGGAAATCGAGTGGATGACCGAACAGGGTCACACCCAGAAGGAGATTGAAGAGAAGGTTGAGGTTTCCAGTCACACCGTTGTAGCCGTTAGAAACGATATGGGTGACAAAGATATCGACCTTGGCACTTACAAGCGTAAAACCAGCGACCTGTTCAAGTCCATCATCCTGAAAGGTGCTCATAGGCTTGATTCTGAGATTGATAAACTGCCCATCACCCAGATGCCACTCGCTCTGGCTATCCTGATTGACAAAGTCCAGACCCTCAATGACCAGCCTGTCGTTGTTACAGAACATCGTCTCCGTGTGAAGCACGATGACATTAACAAACTCATCGCTGGTGACATCATTGACCTCAAAACTGAAAATCCGCAAAACGAAAATCAGTAAAAAGGTCACGCCGCATAAGGCGTTAATCAGATGCTT
>JACCDU010067583.1_pt1 | contig 45987 bp, 38 predicted proteins | sample 7446081 | NCBI WGS metagenome assembly JACCDU01 (sample SAMN15323447, study PRJNA562643) | freshwater metagenome | isolation source: river surface water | place: USA:Blue River Watershed | collected 2017-08-17 | reverse complement strand
TCTTGAGCACGCTGGCCACGCGCGCCGTGTCGTCGGCCACGATCATGCGCACCAGCGCCACCTTGTCGTCGTAGGTGTTGGCGGTGTCCAGCATTTCCAGCGGGATGTTCGACTTCTTGGGCTTGAGCTTGGCCTTGATGTCTTCCAGCGTCTCGCCTTCGCCGAGCTGGATGTTGGCCAGGTCGGCTTCGGTGAGCTCGCCGTCGGCCAGCGCGGCGGCCGGGCCGGCCAGCAGCGCGGGGTCGACCACGGGCTCGTCTTTCTTGAGCGCGGCCATCACGGCCGGGCGCACCACGGCCATCAGGAAGGCCAGGAACAGCAGGCCCAGCAGCGCGCTCTTGAGGTTGCTCAGCACGGCGTCGTCCTTGTACCAGGGGATGCTCAGGTCGATCACCTGCTCGGGCTCGAACTTGGCCTGCACCACGGTCACGACGTCGCCGCGCTCCTGGTTGAAGCCGACCACGCCGCGCACCAGCGCCTGCATCTGCTCGAGCTCTTCGGCGGTGTAGGGGTTGGGCTTGGCTTCGCCCACTTCGCCCTTGTCGTTCTTGCTGCCCGGGATCGGCGGGCGCTCGTTGATCACCACGGCCACGCTCAGGCGGTCGACGGTGCCCGTCGCTTCCTTGACATGGCGCACCGAACGGTCGAGCTCGAAGTTGCGGGTGGCGCGCGAGTTGGTGGTGGCGGTGCTTTGCGTGTCGCCGCCGACCTGCGTGTTGGTGGTGGTCTGGGTGGTGGTGGTCGGCGTGGGCGGCGCGGTGTTCGAGAGCGAACCCGGGATGCCGGCGGCCTCTTTTTGCGAGGTCTTGTCCTCGCTCAGCGATTCGGAGCGGGTTTTCGGGCCCTTGTCGCGGCGGTCGTAGTCTTCGCTGGTGAACTCGGTTTGGGTGAAGTCCAGCGACATGTTGACCTGCGAGCGCACATTGGCGTCGCCGACGATGGGCGAGAGGATTTGCGTGACGCGCTGGCGGTAGAGCTCTTCAAGCTTTTGCTTGTGCTGCGCCTGCGCGGCGGTCATGCCCAGCGCGGCTTCGGTGCTGGACTCGGTGAACAGCTTGCCTTGGTGGTCGACCACGGTCACGTGGTTCGAGCTCATGTTGGGCACGCTGGAGGACACCAGGTGGATCAGCGCCTGCACCTGGTCGTGCGTGACGCTGCGGCCCGCAAAGGGCGTGATCACCACCGAGGCCTTGGGCGGCGTCTTGTCGCGCACAAAGGCCGATTGCTTGGGCATGGCCAGGTGCACGCGGGCGTGCTGGATGCTCTGGATCTGCAAGATGGTGCGCGCCAGTTCCTGCTCCATCGCGGCCACATAACGCACCTGCTCCATGAACTGGCTGGTGGTCATGGCCGACTGGTCCTTGAGGCCGTCGAGACCGGCGGGGCCGGACTTGGGCAGGCCCTTGGAGGCCAGGAACAGGCGGGCCTCGTGGTAGCGGCTGGCGGGCACGGTGATCTGGCCCGAGGCCGGGTCGAGCACGGGCTTGAACTCGGCCTGGCGCAGCGCCTCGAGCGCGGCCTGCTGGTCGGCTTCGGTCAGCACGGTGCCCAGCAACGGGCGGTAGGTGGGCGCGTTGATCCAGCTGTAGGCCAGGCCGAACAGCAGCAGGGCCATGGCCAGCAGCATGTAGGGCAGGACCTTGCGCACCTGCGGCTGCGCGGCCCAGCTCTTGACGGGCGCGAGCACGCCGCCGGCGCCGGTGGCGAGCGCGCCGCCCGCGGGGTCTGTGGCGGCGAGGGCGCCGCCGGTGGTGGCCAGGGCTTGGCCGTTGCCCATGCCCGGGGCCATCAGGCCGGGCTGCATTGCGGTGGTGGTGGCTGCCATGTCAGTCGTCTTTCAAATCGGATTACACCGGCATGTTCAGGATGTCTTCGTAGGCCTTCATGACCTTGTTGCGCACCTGCAGGGTGGCTTCGAAAGACAGCGAAGACTTTTGCATCGCGAGCACGACATCGGTCAACGGCACGTCTTCACCGCGCTCGTAGCGGCCGATCATCTGCTGGCTGTGTTGCTGCGCGGCATTCACCTGGTGCAGCACGTTCTGGATGCTCTGGCCGAAGTCGACGCGCTGCGCGTCGCCCACGGCGGCGTTGGCGCCCGTGCCGTTGGCGGCCTGCGCCTGGTGCGTGCGCAGCGTCTCCAGCATGGACTGGATGTTCGCCTGGGAATTGATTTTGCTGATCATCGCGCGCTCCTCAGGTGCCGGTCATGGCCAGCGGCTGGGCCTTGAGCTTGGCCAGTTTGTAGCGCAGCGTGCGCGGGCTGATGCCCAGCTTGCGCGCGGCCTCGATGCGGCTGTTGGTGGCCTCGATGGCGGCCAGGATCAGCTGGTGCTCGTTGTGGCGCACGGCGTCGTGCAGGCGCTCGGCCAGCGGCTCGGGCGTGGTGACGATGGGCGCCGGGCTGTGCAGCGCGGCCGGCCAGCCGGGCTGCGCGGGGGGCAGGGCGGCGGCGAAGGGGGCGGCCTGCACCGCGCTCGGGGCCGCGGCAGGCGCTTCGGCCATGGCCAGCGGGGCGTCGAACATCAGGTGCTCGGGGCGGATCTGCTGGTCGGCGCACAGCACCACGGCGCGCTGCATCACGTTCTCCAGCTCGCGCACATTGCCGGGCCAGGCGTAGCCCAGCAGCAGGGCCTGCGCCTGCGGGTGCAGGCTGTAGGCGCCCTGGCTGGCGGGCGCCAGGCGCTGCAGCAGGCAGGCGGCCAGAGGCAGGATGTCGCCCGCGCGCTCGCGCAGCGGCGCGATGCGCAGCTTGAAGGTGCTGATGCGGAAATACAGGTCTTCGCGGAACTCGCGCAGCGCGATCGCTTCGCGCAGGTCCTTGTTGGTGGCGGCGATCACGCGCACATCGAGCTCGATGCGGCGCTCGCTGCCCAGGCGCGTGAGCTGGCGCTCCTGCAGCACGCGCAGCAGCTTGGCCTGCAGGTGCAGCGGCATCTCGCCGATCTCGTCCAGAAAGATGGTGCCGCCCTGGGCCTGCTCGAACAGGCCGCGGTGCGTGCCCTGGGCGCCGGTGAAGGCGCCTTTTTCGTGGCCGAACAGCATGTCGTCGATCAGCTGCTCGGGCAGGGTGGCGCAGTTCAGCGCCACAAAGGGGCCGCGGGCGCGCGGCGAGGACTCGTGCAGCACGCGCGCCAGCACTTCCTTGCCGGCGCCCGTGGGGCCTTCGATCAGGGCGGTGACGCCGGCCTGGCCCACGCGCTGGGCCAGGGCCAGCAGGTGGCGGCTTTGCGGGTCGACGTAGACGGCGCTGCGCTTGGGTGGGGTGGGGGCGGCGGGGGCGACGGCGGGCGTGTGGGTCGATGCGTTGTCGGCCTGAGCCTGAAACACTTCACGCCAGGCCGCCACCGACCACTCGTCTTGCGGCAGCACATGGTGCACGCCGGCCTTCATCGCGGCCACGGTGAGCGCCATGGCGTCGCGCGGCAGGCGTGCGACGACGGGCAGGGGGGTGGGCAGTTGGCTCAGCCATTGGCCCAGCGATTGCACTTCAGAAAGGTGGTCCAGGCGCACCGCCAGCCATTGTCCGGGCAGCACCGTTTGCAGCGTCGACCAGTCGGTCAACGGCTGCACATGCAGCCCGGCCTGGGCCAGGGCGCTGGTGTGGGTGGACGTCAGCCCTTCCTGGCGGTCAAGCCAGAAACCTTGGTGGGGATGGAGTGCTGCGCGCATGTTGTTCCTGCTTCTTGTGAATGGAAGTGCAACATGGAAAGCAACAGGTGTGCCAGATTAAAAAGAATACCTGGATATGCTTTTGAAAAAGCAAAGAAACACCGTTTTTGAAATGCCGACGGATGGCCGACACCTGGGCGCGTGCTCAGGCCTGCCAGCTCTGTGTCGAGCTCAGGCGCATGGGAGGGTTCGAGGTCGGCTTTGGCGGCTCGGCTTGGCCAGGGGCAGGCGCCCGTTGCACAAAGCCGTGGCAGGGCTGGCCGTCGGTGCGCAGCACCTCGATGGCGGGCAAGACCTGGCTTTTGAAGCCCATGCGCTGGCAGGCATAGGGCATGCGCGGGTGCCAGCTGATCGCAAAAAACTGGCACTGCCAGCAATTGGGGCCGCGCGTGCCCCCTGGATCTGTCGCGCTCATCGACGTGGGCCTTACTGCAGCAGTTTGAGCACCGTCTGCAGCGATTGGTTGGCCTGGGCCAGCACCGCGGTCGCTGCCTGCTGCATGATTTGCGTCTTGGCCAGGGCGGTCGAGGCCTTGGCGTAGTCGGCGTCCTCGATCTGGCTGCGCGAGGCCTCGGTGTTGGTCGAGACGTTCGAGAGGTTGTCGATCACGTAGTCGAGGCGGTTCATCACCGCACCCATGGTCGCGCGGTTGGCGTTCACACGGTCGAGCACGGTGTCGATCTTGGTGAGCATGCCGGTGGCGCTGTCCACGGTGTCGATGCGGTTGATGCGCTTGCTCGCGTCAGTGACGTCCACATCCCCCGTGATTTCGCTTGTGATCGGGCCCTTGCTGCCGTAATCGGCCAGGTCGATGCTGATGACCTGCGAGGCGGCGGCGCCCACATGGAAGGTGAGGCGGCCGGTGCGCGGGGGCGTGAGCTTGCTCAGTGCGTCGTCGACTTCGCCGCCGAAAGTACCTTCCTGGAAGCCCAGGCTGGCGAAGTCGCCCTCGGTCGTGAAGCCGTTGTTGCCCGGCGTCAGCGTGATGGGTTCGTCGGACTCCAGGCGCACCGTGCCGTAGACGGTTTTCGCGCCCGTGCTGGCCGAGGTGGCGCTGGCGATGCCGGTGGCGGCGCTGCCATCGAGACCCAATTCCTTGGGATCGGTGATGGCCGTGCTGTCGTACCAGACCGAGAGGTTTCGGCCGTCGCTGGTGGCCAGGTTGAGGCGGCCATCGGGTGTTTTGCTGGCCACCACGCCGTGCATGCCCTGCTGGCGGTTGACGGCCGTGATGATGTTGTTCAAACGGTCGGTCGAGGTTTCGCCCGCCGTCAGCGTGATCTGCACGGCCACGCCGTTGAGGAACAGGTTGGCCGGTGCCTTGCTCGTGGTGGTGGTCGGTCCGCTGGTGGCTTCGGTCACAGCGGGGCTGGCAATGGCCTTCACGCCTGTGTCTTCGCTTCGCTCGTTGATGGCGGCGGCGATCGCGATCGCGCTGCCCGCACGCGAGCTGGTCAGTGCCGTGGTGGAACTGCGCGTGTCGTCGTTGGCCACGGCGCCGCGGATGGCAAAACCGTTGATCACCAGGTCCCCGTCGCCCAGCGCTTCGATCTTGGTGGCATCGCTGACCACGGGACGCGGCATCGAGACGAAGCTCGAGGTGTTGCTGCTGTAGTTGCCCGGCGGTAGACCGGCGTTTTGCCAGTTACCGGTGCTGGTGACCACGATCGGCCCCTCGACCGCGCTCTCGAGGGAGAACGAACCCGTCTGCACGCCCTGCTTGAGGCCGGTGCGCGCCGAAAAGTCGGCGGTCGCGTTGGCCGTGTTGAACACGACCTCAATGTTGCGGCCGTCAGCCGCGACCAGGCTGATGCCGCGCGCATCGGAGTCGTTGTTGATGGCGACCACGCCGGTTTGCGCGCTGATCGCGTTGATGGCCTTGACCACCGTGGTGCGGCTCTCGCGCAGGTTGTTCTGGCTGGTGCTGAAGAGTTCGGTGGTGAAGCCGTTGATGGTCACCGTGCCCTTGACCACGTCGGCCCCGCTCATGGCCGCGCCGGACATGACAGTGGGGTTGGCCACGGCAGACACCTTGGTGTCGGGCGTCATCTGGTTGATGGCCGCGACTTTGGCGAGGGTACTCGCCGACAGCGAGCCGGTCGAGACCTTGTCCTCGGTGGCCGAGGTCATCGGGATCGTCACCCCGTTGATGATCATGTCGTTGGCCATGACCGTGGGCTGCGTGGGCAGCGTGCGCGAGAGGTTGAGCGTCACCGTCTGGCTGGTGAAGGCCTGCGCGGTGGTCGAGCCCACGGTGGTCGAGGTGATCACGAATGTGCCCGTGCCGTCGGTCAATGCCGAGTTGGTAAACGTGATGCTCTTGTTGGTCGCGTCAGCCACGCCCGTCAGGCTGTGCTGCGTGCCGTCGGGCAGCGTGAGTGTGGCGGTCGCTGCGGTCGCGGTGACCGAGGTGATGTTCAAGGTGCCCGCCTTGGCCAGCGTACCGGTACCGGTGTAGGTCAGGGTACCGGTGTTGGCGGTGCTGGCGCTGGCCACGGCGTAGCTCAGACCCTCGCTGAACTTGGCCTCCGAGGTCACCTTGTAAACGGGACGCGTGCCCACGGCCTCGCCAGCCGTGCCATTCAGAATGGAAAAACCGTTCCATTGCGTCTGGTCGGCGATCGACTGGATTTGCTGTTTGAGCTGCTGGAACTCCAGATCCAGGTAGCCGCGCTGGTCGTTGGCGTTGGTGGCGTTGGCCGACTGCACGGCCAGCTCGCGCATGCGCTGCAGCATGTCGGTGATGCTGGCTGTGGCGCCCTCGGCGGTCTGAATCAGGGAGATGGCGTCGCCCGCATTCTTCACGGCCATGTCCAGGCTGCGGATCTGCTGTGTCATGCGCTGCGAAATGGCCAATCCGGCCGCGTCGTCGCGCGCCGAGTTGATGCGTTTGCCCGTGGACAGCTGCTGCATGGCCTCGGACTGGGCGCGCCCTGTGCGCTGCAAAGCGTTCTGGGTGTAGAGCGCTTTGATGTTGGTGTTGATGACGGACATGGTGTTTCCTCTCCAGGATGCATCGGCCTTGGGCGGCGTTGTGCGCCGTGCGGCGGCAAGTCTTTGCCGCAGCTTGCGGCCAAAACGGTCAGTTCATGGCGCCCGGTGTGGGCATGACGGCCGGACCGTCGAGAAAGTCTTCTTGCTCGGTCAGCAAATCGGCGTCGGCAGGCCACTGCGTCAGGCCCTGGGCCAGGATGCGCTGGGCGCGCGCAAGGTCGAGGTTGCAGCGCAGGGCGCGTACCAGCATCTTGTAGGTCATGGCCGGCGCTTGGCTGTCTTGCACCTGCAGCAGGTGCTCGAGCAGTTGCACCGCCTCGGCCCAGTTTTGCTGGGTCAGCGCCATCAGGCCGGCCATGGCCAGCAAATCCTCGCTGTCCGGGTGCAGGGCCAGAGCGGCGTCGGCCAGGGCTTGGGCCAGCGGCATTTCATCGTTCTGGATCAGTTGCTGGATGCCGATGCGGATGTCAGCCGGCGAATATTTGGCAGCGTCTTGCGGCAAGCGGCCAATGTATGCCGGCAAGGCTTTTTCCATGAGGTGGGCGATCGACATTTGCATACCTTGGTTCCTGTTTGTTTGGCGAATCTGGCCCGTGCTGGTGTGCTCGGACTTCCATGGCGCAAGAGCAAGCAAAAGCGATGCCACAATCGGCCGTCAAAATCCTGTGACCACGATCGGCGTGTGCAGGATCCACAGCGTGGACGAGAGTTGGCCTGAAAAGTGCATGGGTCCGCGCCAGGCACCCGGCACACGGCCGAAGCCTCTATCTAGAGTGTCAAATTCACGACGGGAAACATCGATGCAGACCAACGCCAGCATGCTGATCACGGGAGGAACCGGCTCCTTTGGTCACCGTTTTGTGCCGATGACCCTCGCGAGATTCAACCCCAAGCGACTGGTCATCTTTTCGCGCGACGAAATGAAGCAGTGGGAGATGGCCAAGCAATTCGCCAACGACGACCGCGTGCGTTTCTTCATTGGCGATGTACGTGACAAGGACCGGCTGCACCGGGCGCTGGCCGGCATCGATTACGTGGTGCATGCCGCGGCCACGAAAATCGTGCCGACGGCCGAATACAACCCGTTTGAATGCGTCAAAACCAATGTCATTGGCGCGATGAACCTGATCGATGCGTGCATTGACCAGCGCGTCAAGCGCGTGGTGGCGTTGTCCACCGACAAGGCCAGCAGCCCGATCAATCTCTACGGCGCCACCAAGCTCACGGCCGACAAGCTCTTCATTGCCGGCAATTCCTACAGCGGCGCACAGGACACGCGTTTCAGCGTGGTGCGCTATGGCAACGTCATGGGCTCGCGCGGCTCGGTGATTCCCTTTTTCCTGCAGGAAAGTGCCAAGGGCGTTTTGCCCATCACCGACGAGCGCATGACGCGCTTCATGATCAGTCTCGATCAGGCGGTCGAACTGGTGTGGCACGCGCTGGACGATGCGGTGGGCGGTGAAATCTATGTGCGCAAGATCCCCTCGATGAAAGTGGTCGACATCGCACGCGCCGTGGCGCCGCAAGCGCGCCTCGAATTCGTGGGCATCCGCCCTGGTGAAAAACTGCACGAGCAGATGATCAGCGCTGAGGACGCAGCGCACACTTTTGAGTACGTGAGCCACTACAAAATCCTGCCAGCGATCCACAACTGGAGCAGCGACCCTCTGCGCATCCGCGATGGACGGCCTGTGGCCAGCGGCTTCGAGTACAGCTCGCACACCAACACCGAGTGGCTAAACCCGGCCCAGCTGCAGGCCTGGATGGCGCACAACCAGCAGGCCATTGCGAAGACCTGAACCATGATTCCCTACGCTCGCCAGGACATCACAGCCCAGGACATCGAGGCCCTGGTGGAGACCTGCCAGTCCGATTTCCTCACGCAGGGTCCGCGCGTGCCCGAGTTTGAGCGGCAGCTGGCCGCTTACTGCTGGGCCGGCCATGCGGTGGCCACCAGCAGCGCCACCGCCGCGCTGCATCTGGCGTGTCTGGCGCTGGACCTGGGCCCGGGCGACTGGCTGTGGACCAGTCCCATCACCTTTGTGGCCAGTGCCAACTGCGCGCTGTACTGCGGGGCCAGCGTGGATTTCGTGGACATCGACCCCAAGACCTACAACATGAGCGTCGACGCGCTCGAAGCCAAGCTGCGCGCGGCGGAAAAAACCGGCCGGCTGCCCAAGGTCGTCATGCCGGTGCACATGTGCGGACAGCCCTGCGACATGCAGGCCATTGCCCATCTGCGCGAGCGCTATGGCTTCAGGGTCATCGAGGACGCCTCCCATGCGCTGGGTGCGCGCGAGCGAGGCACGCCTGTGGGGGCTTGCACCCACAGCGACGTCACGGTGTTCAGTTTTCACCCGGTCAAGATCATCACCACGGGCGAGGGCGGCATGGCCACCAGCAACGACGCCCGTTTGGCCGATCGCATGCGCCGCCTGCGCAGCCACGGTATCACGCGCGAGCCCGAGGCCATGACGCATGCCCCGGATGGCCCCTGGTATTACCAGCAGCTCGAGTTGGGTTTCAACTACCGCATGAGCGATTTGCAGGCGGCGCTGGGCCTGAGCCAGCTGAGCCGGCTCGATGCCTATGTGGCCCGGCGGCATGAGATTGCAGGTCATTACGACCGCCAACTCGCTCGACTGGCCATCACCACGCCCTATTGCCGTGCCGAGGCTTGTTCGGCATGGCATCTGTATGTGGTGTCTTTGCAGGGCTCGGCCGATGCGGCCCGGCGTCTTGACATTTTCAATCAACTCAGGGCCAAGGGCATCGGCGTGAATGTGCACTACATCCCGGTGCACACGCAGCCCTACTACCAGGCCAGGGGTTTTGCTCCGAAAAATTTTCCTGCAGCGATGGACTACTACCAACGGGCCATCAGCTTGCCCATGTACCCCGGTTTGTCCGCTGAAGAGTTGCAGTTGGTGGTGAGCGCCATGGCTGAGGTGCTGGCATGAGATTGGCGCTCGGTACGGCCCAATTCGGCTCGTCTTATGGTGTCGCCAATACGAGCGGCCAGGTTCCTTTGACGCAGGTCCAAACCCTGTTGGACCTCGCCCGGAAGCATGGCGTCGATACCCTCGACACCGCCATAGGCTACGGCCAGAGCGAGGCCGTGCTGGGGCAGGGCGGAACTTCTGGGTTTCGGCTGATCACCAAATTACCTGCTCTACCCGAAGACATTGAAGCGGTGGAGCCTTGGGTCTCGCAGCAAGTGAAGGCCTCTATGGACAGGATGCGCGCCCCGAAGATTCATGGCTTGCTTTTGCATCGGCCAACGCAATTGCTGCAGCCAAAGGGAGCTGCCTTGGCTCAGGCACTTCGAAGCCTGCAAGAGAAGGGCTGGGTTGAACGCGTCGGCATATCGATCTACGCGCCAGAGGAGCTGGAGCCCGTGCTGCAGGTGTTTACGCCCGATCTGGTGCAGGCACCGCTGAATTTGGTGGATCGACGCTTGGTCGAGAGTGGCTGGCTGGCTCGGTTGCAAGCGATGGGCGTGGCCGTTCATGCCCGCTCCATTTTTTTGCAAGGCTTACTGCTGATGCCACGCGAAGCCAGACCCCCACAATTCGCAGCCTGGCAGCCCTTGTGGCAACAGTGGCAGGAGTGGCTCGATGCGCATTCTGAGCATTCGCCGCAGTCAGCTTGCCTGGCCTACGCCCTGTCACACCCGGCCATAGAACGCGTGGTGGTGGGGGTAGATAACCCCCAGCAGTTCGAGCAACTCGTGCAGACCCTGCAGTGTGAGCCGATCGGCTGGCCGGATCTGGCGTGTGATGATCTGCGATTGATCAACCCATCGCATTGGCAGAGCTTGTGATCTGGGTGGCATGATGAAAATCGCAATCGCGGGTATCGGCTATGTGGGTCTGTCGAATGGGTTGTTGCTCGCCCAGCACAACGAGGTAGTTTGTCTGGACATCGATCCCACCAAAGTGGCTTCGCTCAACTGCAAGACGTTGCCGATCGAAGATGCGGAGATGGAAGACTTTCTCAAGCACAAAACCTTGAGTTTCAGGGCGACCCTGGACAAGCAAGATGCGTATGCCGGTGCCGATTACGTGGTCATTGCCACTCCCACCGATTACGACCCTGAGACCAACGAGTTCAATACCAGTTCGATCGAGTCCGTGGTTCGAGACGTCATGGCCACTGAGCCGCAAGCGGTGATGGTCATAAAGTCCACTGTTCCTGTGGGCTACACAGAGCGCATCAGCAAGGCTTTGGGCACGAACAAGCTGATGTTCTCGCCCGAGTTTCTGCGCGAGGGCTGCGCCCTGCATGACAACCTGTATCCCTCGCGCATCGTCATCGGCGAGCGTTCGGCACGGGCCGAAAATTTTGCCCAGCTGTTGAAGCAAGGAGCAGTCAAGCAGGATGTACCCGTCTTGTTCAGCGGCAGCGCAGAGGCGGAGGCGATCAAATTGTTTGCCAATACCTATCTGGCCATGCGCGTGGCCTTTTTCAACGAGCTTGACACCTACGCACTCTCCCACGGCCAAGATTCCAAGCAGATCATCGAAGGCGTTTGCTTGGACCCTCGGATTGGCCATCACTACAACAACCCGAGTTTCGGTTACGGCGGCTACTGTCTGCCCAAAGACACCAAGCAGCTGCTGGCGAATTACCGCGATGTGCCACAAAACCTGATTCGCGCCGTCGTCGATGCCAATACCACGCGCAAGGACTTCATTGCCAATGAAATCATTCGCCGCCAACCCAAGGTGGTCGGCATTTACCGCCTGATCATGAAGGCTGGATCCGACAACTTTCGCGCTTCCAGCATCCAGGGCGTCATGAAACGCATCAAAGCTAAGGGTATTGAAGTCATCGTGCATGAGCCCATGCTGCCTGAAGCAGTTTTCTACAACTCCAGAGTGGTCAACGACTTGGAAACCTTCAAACGCGAAGCGAACCTCATCATCGCCAACCGCCAGACACCCGCCTTGGCCGATGTGGCCGACAAGGTCTACACCCGTGACCTGTTCGGAGGTGACGCTTGAAAGTCCTGCTGACCGGATGCGCGGGCTTCATTGGCATGCACGTGGCCAAGCTCTTGCTCGCCCGTGGTGACCATGTGGTGGGCATCGACAACCTCAACGACTATTACGACCCCCGGCTCAAGCAAGCCAGGCTGGCGCCACTGCAGGCCCATGCGCGCTTCGAGTTTGTCCATGGCGACATTGCCGACCGCCAGACCTTGGAGAACCTGTTTGCCAAGGCCAGGCCCCAGCGTGTGATCAACTTGGCGGCTCAGGCAGGTGTGCGCTATTCGCTGCACAACCCGCACGCGTATTTGCAGAGCAATCTGGTGGGCTTTGGCAACGTGCTGGAAGGCTGCCGACACCATCGCGTTGAGCATTTGGTCTATGCCAGCTCCAGCAGCGTTTACGGCGCCAACACCAAAATTCCATTTTCGGTGCATGACAGTGTCGATCACCCGGTGTCTTTGTATGCCGCGACCAAAAAGGCCAATGAGCTGATGGCCCACAGCTACAGCCACCTTTATGGCCTGCCGACGACGGGCTTGCGTTTTTTCACGGTCTATGGCCCCTGGGGGCGTCCGGACATGTCGCCCTGGCTGTTCACCCGCGCCATTTTGGAGGGGCGCACCATCGATGTGTTCAACCACGGCCAGATGCAGCGCGATTTCACTTTCATCGATGACATCGCCGAGGGTACGGTGCGCGTGCTTGACCGAATCGCCACGGGTAATCCATTCTTTTCCACCGACAGTCCCGACCCTGGCAGCAGCCACGCCCCCTACAAGGTCTACAACATCGGCAACCACCAGCCGGTGGCGCTGATGCGCTTCATCCAGACCCTCGAGCAAGCGCTGGGCATGGAGGCACGCAAAAATTTTCTGCCCCTGCAAGCCGGCGATGTGGTGGCCACCTGCGCCGATGTCGAAGACCTTCAGCGGGACATTGGTTTCGAGCCCCGCACCTCGCTGGCCGAGGGCCTGGGCCGCTGGATCGCGTGGTTTCGCGAACATGCAGCGGGCCGAGCTTTGGAAGGGGACCAGACGTGAATACCGTCGCCATTGTCCAGGCGCGCATGAGCTCGACGCGCCTGCCACACAAGGTACTGATGCCCCTGGTCGGCAAGCCCGTGCTGCAGCATGTGGTGAGCCGTCTGATGCATTGCAAAACGCTCGACGCGGTGGTGGTGGCCACTTCCACCGATCCTAGCGACGACGCCATCGCGCAGTGGTGCCAGGATCACCAGCTGCCTTGCTTCCGGGGCAGTCACACCGATGTGCTCGACCGTTACTACCAGGCTGCCCTTCGATTTCAGGCCGACGCCATCGTGCGCATCACGGCCGATTGCCCGGCCATCGATCCCGTCATCGTCGATGAGGTAGTCGAGGGATTTTGGTCTGGCGACTACGACAGCTACAGCCTGGCGGGCGAGTTTCCGGATGGACTCGATTGTCAGGTTTTCAGCTTTGAAGCGATCGCCAAAGCTTGGCGCGAGGCGACATTGCCGTCAGAGCGGGAGCACGTCGGCCCCTACATCGAAAAAACCCGTCCCGACTTGTTCAAGAGCGGCCAGCTGATCAAGTTCAAGGGGCTGGCGCATCACCGTTGGACTTTGGACGAGCCGCGCGATCATGAATTCCTGCAAGCGGTGTTCAGCCGGTTGCATCGGGAGGACAAGCCTTTTCAGACCGCCCATGTGCTGGACCTGCTCGAGCGCGAACCTTCGCTGATGCGCCTCAACAGCGGCATCGTGCGCAATGCCGGCTATTGGAAATCCGTTCAGGAGGAGCAAGCGTGACCAAGTACAGCCTCGATGAGCTCAAAGCGGGCATTGGCCCTGACCTGTACAGGCAAGCCAAAGCCTTGATTCCTGGCGGCACGCAGCTGCTGTCCAAGCGCCCGGAAATGTTCGCGCCCGAGGTCTGGCCGTCCTACTATGCCAAGGCCAAAGGCTGCCAGGTTTGGGATTTGGATGGGCGCGTGTTCACCGACATGTCCATCATGGCCGTGGGCGCCTGCATCCTGGGTTATGCCGATGACGACGTCGACGATGCGGTCGTTGGCGCTTTGCGCCAGGGCGTCAACAGCTCGCTCAATTGTCCGGAAGAAGTGGAACTGGCGCGCGCCTTGCTCGAACTGCACCCCTGGTTTGGCATGGTCCGTTATGCGAGAAGCGGGGGCGAAGCCATGGGCATGGCCGTTCGCATTGCCCGTGCGCATACGAAACGCGACACCGTGCTTTTCAGTGGCTACCATGGCTGGAACGACTGGTACCTGGCGGCCAACCTGGCCGACGGCGCGGGACTCGATGGGCAATTGATGCCGGGCCTGCAGCCCAACGGCGTGCCTCGGGGGCTGGCGGGCACGGCCATCCCCTTCGATGCCAACCACATCGACTCCTTGCGTGAAAAGATCCGGGGCCAGGAAAACAAGATCGCCGCCATCGTCATCGAGCCCGCTCGCGGAGAGGACGCGCCACTCGGCTACCTAAAGGCTTTGCGCGAGTTGGCCAGCGAGATTGGCGCGGTATTGCTGTTTGATGAAATCACGAGCGGATTTCGCATGTGCGCGGGCGGCATTCACCGGCGCTATGGCGTCTCCCCCGACATGGCCGTCTTCGCCAAGAGCATGGCCAATGGCTACGCGATGGCGGCCGTTTTGGGCACGGAGACCGTGATGCAGGCCGCGCAGACCACCTTCATCTCAAGCACCAACTGGACCGACCGTGTGGGACCGACAGCAGCGCTGACCACCTTGAAAAAATACCAGCGCGAAGCGGTGGACCAGCACATCATCGCCGCGGGTGAGCGGGTCAAAAGCATCTGGCGCGAGGCGGCCCAGGCGCACGGTCTGGCGATCCAGGTGACGGGATTGCCGACGCTGGCGGCGTTTGCTTTCGTTTCGGACCAGTCCCGGGCCCTCAACACACGCTTCACCGTCGAAATGCTCAAGGAGGGCTTTCTGGGGTTTCGGCAATTCAAGCCCGCCCTGGCGCACGGCGCGGGTGTGCTGAGCGCGTACCAAGGCGCCGTGGACCGCGTGTTTGCCGCGTTGGCGGCCGACCCGGCCTGCCGCCTGCTGGAGACACCGCAGCACCATGTCGGCTTTCAGCGTTTGACCCAGGAGTGAACGTGAGCACTGTCCCTTCAACCAAAGCCCATGGCGCGGCTGGCGCGCACAAGCAGTGGCAAGGCCACACGGGCCAGGTCCTCGCCTCCCGGCAGGGCTACGACGTGCTCGAGTGCACCCGCTGCGCCTTCAAGCACATCGTGCCGTTGCCGACCGAAGAGGAACTGACGGCGGTGTACCGGCATGAGTACTACACCCAGGAAAAACCGCTGTACCTGGAGCGCTACCGCCAAGACCTGCAGTGGTGGGACGCCGTCTACACCCAGCGCTATGAAATTCTGGAAAAGCACCTGCCTGCCCAGAAGCGAAAAATTCTGGACGTGGGCTCTGGCCCCGGCTTCTTTTTACTGAACGGCCAGCGCAGAGGCTGGTCCGTCAAAGGGGTCGAGCCTTCAGTCGAGGCTGCAGAGCACAGCCGCAAGCTGGGTCTGGACGTTGCCAATTTTTTCTTTACGCCTCAAACCGCCGCCGATCTGGGCAATTTCGACGCCATCAACATGGGTGAGGTGCTCGAACACGTTCCTGCGCCAGCAGAACTGCTCAAGCTGGCGCATTCGGTATTGAATCCCGAGGGCGTGATTTGTGTCATCGTGCCCAACGACTTCAATCCGTTCCAGGCCATCTTGCAAGACCATTTGGGATTTGAGCCCTGGTGGGTGGCGCCACCGCACCACATCAATTACTTCAACTTTTCGTCTTTGGCGGGCCTGCTGGGACAGTGCGGTTTCGATGTGATCCACCAGGAATCGACGTTTCCCATCGACCTGTTTTTGCTCATGGGGGATGACTATGTGGGCAACGACACCCTGGGCAGGCGTTGCCACACCCAGCGCATGAATTTTGAGAAGGCCGTCCTCCAGTCTGGCCGGCCCGAGCTGCTTTCCGGGCTTTACAAAAGCCTGGCCAGTCTCGGACTGGGGCGCGAGGTGGTCATGTATGCGAGAAAGCGAATTTTCAACTCCGACGCTCATGGCTGAAATGAGGCTTGAAAAATCTCTTGTATTTCAAAACCGATGCTTTGTTTGCGGGCACGAGGAGCAGTCTTTTCTCTTTCGCAAGCAAGGCTGGAGCATTGTTCGGTGCGAGCCATGTGGCTTTGTGTTTGTCAATCCGAGATACAGCGATGCGGCGGCCCCTTTGGTTTACGATTCGGGTAACTGGTACGCGACCCAGTGTCAATCAGATGGCCGCAAGGATTATTCGATCACAGAAGTGGCGGATATCGCACGATTTGAAAGAGAGCTTGATTTCATCGAAAAAATCAAGCCGCCCGGGGTCATGCTCGATATTGGATGTGGCCTTGGCTATGTCTTAGACGTGGCCAGCAAAAGAGGCTGGCTGACCCATGGTTGCGATGTGTCCAGCCATGCGGCAAATGTTTGCCGCAGCAAAGGGCACGCCAGTGTGCTCCATTCGGTTTTCAAGGGTTCAGATTACCCACAAGCCTTTTTCGATTGCGTGACGGCATTTGATGTGTTCGAGCATGTGTGCGACCCTAACTCTTTTCTTGAAAATGTATCGAAAATTCTCAAGGACAAAGGCCTTTTGGTGGTTGCCATTCCGAACGTCAACAGTTTCGGGGCCAGGTTCTGGGGGCGCAGGTGGGGTCAATACATCCTGCCTGAACATTTGAATTTTTTTTCAAGCGCTAGCTTGGCAATGATGTTGCAAAAAAATGGTTTTGAGCTTGTCAGCATGTACAGCGAGCCCTCCATCAGCTTGGGTTTGAGAACCTTATTGAGACAAATGGGCGGCAATACCGTTCTCATAAAAAAGCTGATCGATCAAATAACGCTTTTCAAACGGTATATTTTTTATCCGCCGATCAACCACCTTGCCAGGAAGTTCGGCATCGAAGCCAATTTGCTGATAGCGTATGCCGTCAAAACCCATGCCCAGATGGTTGACATCCACACGCCATCTTGCTGACGCAATAAAACCCATGGAATCCTTGAAAATCTTAGAAACAACGGTTGCGGACCGCATGGCCGCATGGCTGGCCGAGACAGGCATACGACGGGTTTATGTTTATCCGGGCGGGACCATTGCGCCCTTGGTGAATGGGTTCATTCGCGCCGGCATTGCGGTGGAGGTCTTCAAGCATGAGCAAGGCGCCGCCTATGCGGCCTTGGCGCAGGCGCGCCTGAGCGGCCAGCCTCAGGTGGTGATGGTGACGTCGGGCCCCGGGGTGACCAACGTGATCACGCCATTGGCCGACGCTTTTTACGATTCCACGCCGCTGTTGCTCATCACCGGCCAGATCGGCACGCCAGACCTTCGCTCCGGGCGCCAGGTCCGACAAAGAGGTTTTCAGGAAGTGCCCACGGTCACCTTGACACAAAGCCTGAGCAAAGCCGCCCAATGTGTGCTCAGCCCGGCGCAAGCACTGGAGGCCGTGGTGGCGCTGCATGCTTTGTCCACTTCCGGGCGCCCCGGGCCGGTGGTCTTGGACCTTCCCATGGATGTGCAGCGGGCGGCGTGCGCCATCGATGTGCCGATGCCCGTGCTCACGGCCGCGACTGCGTCTGAGGTGCCCGAGGCGGCTTGTGGCGAGATCGCGTCTGCGCTGGCCCAGGCGCAACGTCCGGTCATGCTCCTGGGCCATGGCGCGCTACGGGCTGCAGCCTTTGAAACCTACCTGGCACTGGCCGACAGGGCGAATGCTTTGGTGGTGACCAGTTTGCTGGGGCTGGGCGCTTACCCAAGCAAACACCCCAGATTTCTCGGCTACCTGGGCCACACCGGGCACGCCGTTGCCAACCAGGCGGTGCATGAGGCAGACCTTGTGCTCGCCCTGGGCACACGCCTGGACGTGCGGCAGACAGGCACCGTCACGCAGCAATTCGTACCGAACGGCCGCGTCGCCTGGATCAACGATGACCCGGACGAACTGGCCTATCCCCGAGTGCAGACGCACTGGAGCTTGCAAGCCGACGCTGGTGCGTGTGCCCGCAGCATTCTTCGCCAGATGCCGGACAGGTCTGCCAGCGACGATGCATGGCTGCTCGCCTGCCAGGCGCTGCGCAGCGCCGATCAAGAGGATCCAGTCGTGGATTCGCAGCGGATCGCACCCAAGCCAGTGCTGCAGGCGCTCCATCGGCTCATGGATGGACAAAAAGGCATTGTCACCACCGGGGTCGGGTGCCATCAGCATTGGGCGGCCCGGCATTTGTCGTTTGCGCCTGACCAGTGGCGACTGCTCACCTCCGCCGGCCACGGCACCATGGGCTATGACATTCCCACCGCCGTCGGGGCTGCCATGGCCTGCCCCGGCAGCCCGGTCCTGTGCGTGGTTGGCGACGGCTCTTTGCTGATGAACATCCAGGAACTGGCCTCGATCTCGGAGCGCAGGCTGCCCATCAAAGTGCTGGTGCTCAACAACGCCCGGCTGGGCATCGTCTCGCAGTTCCAGAAAATCACCTGGAACGATGACCCGACAACGGGGCACTTTCCAAGCCCGGATTTTGCTGCGATTGCCCGGGGCTTCGGGATTGAAGCCGAGCAGGTGGACCACAGCGATGCCCTCGATGCCGCACTGGTGCGCTTTTGGCAAAGCTCCGGTCCTCGCCTGTTGGATGTGCGCATCGATCCGCAGGCCGATGTCGTGCCGATGCTGCTGGGTGGGCAAACCATGGACCAGATGTGGCAGGGCTACCCGCGATGAGCAATTTCAGTGGTCCGGGTGTTGCGCTGGTGACCGGCGGCAGCCGCGGTATCGGCGCGGCTATCGTGGTGCGTTTGGCTGAGCTGGGCTTCAAGGTGGCGATCGGCTACCGTGAGCGCGAACAAGCCGCCCAGTCCTTGAGCGAACGCATACAAGCGCAGGGGGGGCAGGCCATCGCGGTTTCGATCGAGGTGGCCAGCCGCTCAAGCGTCCGCGGCGCTCTGGATTTTGTCGAGGCGCGTCTCGGTGCGGTGGATACCCTGGTCAACAATGCCGCCATCGCTCAGGAAAAGCCCTTTCTCGCCATCAGCGATGAGGATTGGAATGAGATGCTGGGAACCAACTTGCGTGGGCCATTTGCCTGCATCCAGGAGGCGCTGCCGGGCATGCTGAAGCTGGGCCGAGGTCGCATTGTCAACATCGTCTCCATCGGTGGCCAATGGGGCGGCATCAACCAAATCCACTACGCCAGCGCCAAGGCGGGACTGATCGGGCTGACCCGGTCAGTGGCCAAGACCTTTGCGCGCCAGGGCATCACTTGCAACGCGGTCTCGCCCGGTTTGGTGCAAACGGAGATGACGGCGCAGGAACTCGCCACGGCTGCGGGCCAGGAGAAGGCGCGCAGCATTCCGACAGGCCGACTGGGCCTGGCCTCTGAAGTGGCCGCGGCCGTGGCCTACCTGGTGAGCCCCGGCAGCGAGTATGTGACGGGCCAGACGCTCAATGTCAATGGAGGCATGTATTTTGGCTAGCGCCTCGCGCAAGACTTTGCTGATCATTGGCGCGGGCCAGGAGCAGGTGCCGGCTTATCAGGCTGCAAAAGCCAGAGGTCTGGTCGTGGTCGGCACCGACATGAACCCGGATGCGCCTGCCTTTGGCTGGGCGGACCATGGCCTGTTGGCGTCCACGCGTGATCCTGCCGCCACCTTGCGAACCATCGGCGATTTCACGCTGCGCCACCCCATCCATGGCGTCATGACCATCGCCAACGACGTGCCCCACACCGTTGCCGTGGTGGCCCAGGCGCTGGGGCTGCCGGGAATGGCGGTCGCGTCCGCTCAGACAGTGGCAGACAAGTGGCTGATGAAGGAGGCGTTTCAGCGCGCCGGTGTGGCCTGTCCCTGGTTTGCGCCGGTGGCCGACGCGCAAACGCTCCGGCGTTTGATGGTCGAGCACGGCGCGCAGCGCTATGTGATCAAGCCGGTCGACGGGCGCGGGGCGCGTGGGGTGTTGCAGCTCGGTCCGGACAGCGACCTCGACTGGGCGGTTGACGAGGCCAGGCGCTGGGGTGAATGCGGTCGGCTCATCGTGGAGGAATTCCAGCCCGGGCTGCAGCTGTCCACCGAGTCTTTCTTGCTCGACGGCGTGGCCCACACGCCGGCGATGGCGGAGCGGAACTACGAGTTTCTGGAGCGTTTTTCGCCCTACATCATCGAAAACGGCGGAACCATCCCGGCGCCCATCGACGAGCCCCTGCGGCAGCGCATCGACCGCCTGATCGCGGCCGGTGCGGCGGCCCTGGGTGTGCGTGAGGGCATTGTCAAAGGCGACCTGATCGTCACGCCCGAGGGCGAGCCCATCATCGTCGAATTGGCGCTGCGCCTGTCCGGCGGCTGGTTTGCCAGCCACCAGATCCCGGCGGCCAGCGGCGTCAGCCTGGTCGATGCGGCGATTGCACATGCGCTGGGCGAGCCGGTCACGGCCGAGCAGCTGCAGCCGACGCGCCGGCGCGCAACGGCGATCCGCTACTGGTTCCCGCCTGCAGGCGTGATCAACGCGATCGACGGCGAGGCGAACTTGCGCGCGCTGCCGGGCTTGATCAGCCACGGCTTTTTCCGGCAAGTGGGGGATCGGCAGCCCGAGATCAAAATGCATCCAGACCGGTTCGGCTATGTGCTGGTGGAGGCCGACGACCGGCCGACCGCACTCGCACGGGTGGCGGACGGTTTGAACCGCCTGAAGGTGAAAGTCACATGATCGAATTCATCGCCGAGGTATCGAGCAACCACCACCGCGACCTGCAGCGCTGCTTCGCCTTCATCGATGCGGCCGCGGGGGCCGGATGCCACGCGGTCAAGTTCCAGCTGTTCAAGGTCGACCAGCTGTTTGCGCCCGAAATCCTGGCGCGATCAGCGTCGCACCGCAAGCGGCGTGCCTGGGAGTTGCCCGTCGCCTTCCTGCCCGAAATCGCCCAGCGCTGCCGGCAGGCCGGCGTGGCGTTTGCCTGCACCCCGTTCTATCTGGACGCGGTGCAAGAACTCGCGCCACATGTCCAGTTCTACAAGATCGCCTCTTATGAACTGTTGTGGGACGAGCTGCTGGCCGCCTGCGCCCAAACCGGCAAGCCCGTGGTCCTGTCCACCGGCATGGCGACGGTTTCTGAAATCCAGCACGCGGTGCAGACCCTCAAGACCCATGGCTGCGCCGCGCCCATCTTGCTGCACTGCACTTCGGCCTACCCGACGCCCTGCGCCGAGGCGAACCTGGCGGCGATCCAGACTCTGCGAGAGCAAACGGGCTGCGTCGTCGGTTGGTCGGATCACACGGTCGAGCCTGCCGTGCTGCAGCGCGCCATCCACCGTTGGGGGGCCGAGCTCATCGAGTTCCATCTCGACCTGGACGGCCAGGGCGAGGAGTACGCGGCGGGGCACTGCTGGCTGCCCGAGCAGATCGCGGAGGTGATCGCGCAAGTGCAGAGGGGCTTGAGCGCCGATGGCGACGGCATCAAGGCGCCCGTGCCGTCGGAGCTGCCCGACCGCCAGTGGCGCGCAGACCCTGCGGACGGCTTGCGTCCGCTGCGGGCGATCCGCGAAACCTGGCGCCCTGCGGGCGTCTGAAACGGCAGAGCCTGGCGTGAAGGCCTTGATTGTCTGCCATGCGGGGGGCGGCATCGGCCTGGGCCACCTCTCGCGCTGCCTGGTGGTGGCCAAGGCGCTGCGTGCGCGCTGGCACACACAGGTGCGGCTGTTGATCCAGGGCGACCCCCTGCTACGCGACGATCTCCTGGTCCTCGAGCATCGCTTCGTGCCCCTGGATCTGGACCTGGCCGCACAGCTGGCCGGCGAAACGCCTGTGGACCTGCTGGTGCTCGATGTGCACCCACAACAGGTGCCCGCCGGCTTGGGGCGGGTCATCGGCGCGTGGCGCGCGGCCGGTGCCAAAGTCATCGCTATCGACGGGCTGCTGAACCTTCGGCCCGAGCTGGACCTGATCTTCATTCCCTCGTTCCAGTTCAAACCGCCGGCCGACCTCCAAGACGGGGCCCCTATCGTGTGGGGTTGGGATTGCTTTTTGCTCGATGTGCCCAGTGCGTCGGCGCCCTGGCAGCCTGGTCGGCGTGTGCTGGCCTTGACGGGGGGCAGCGATGCGACCCAGCTTGGGGCGAGCTGGCCAGGTCTGCTGAACCGCGCATTGCCCCACGATGCCGAGCTGCATTGGGTCACCGGACCGTATGCGCTCAAGCCGAATTGGCCGGCCGCGCCGCGCATACCGATGTTCGAGCATGTGGCGCCGGCCGGGCTGGCGGCGCTGATGCGGCAGACCCACTGCGCCGTCACCGTGTTTGGGGTTAGCTTTTTCGAGCTGCTGGCCTGGGGCGTGCCCACGGTGGTTTTCTCGCCCTACGGGGACAAGGATGCGGCCGAACTCGGCGCCATTGCCGCTTCTGGCGTGGCCTGGGTGGCCGCAGACGAGCACGACGCCACCGAGCGCTTGGTCGAGCTTCTTGAGCAAGAAGAGCTGGCGCGCGAGCTGTCGCAGCGCGCGCGTGCCGCTTTGGGACAATCGGGGGTGCAGCGCTTGTGCTCTGAAATGGCGGCACTGATCGCCGATTGAGACCCCATACCGCAAGCCCGCACAATTCAACATGAAACTCAAGACCTACGCCTTTTTCCATCTCAACATGGCCTATTCGGCCATCGGCGTGGAGCAACGCTCAACAGTAATTGAACGCTGCTACTGGCCCTTGTTGCGGCTGGCGCGTGCGCGCCGCTTGCCTTTCGGCATCGAGGCTCCCGCTTGGACGCTGGAAACCATCGCGGCCATCGACCCGGCCTGGCTGGCAGAATTGCGCGAGCTGGTGGGGCAGGGGCTGTGTGAGTTCATCGGTTCCGGTTATGCGCAGCTGATTGGCCCCTTGGTGCCGGCGCAGGTCAACGAGGCCAACTTGCGCATCGGCATGCAACGCTACGAGGCTTTGCTGGGCCTTCGCCCCAAGATCGCCCTGGTCAATGAGCAGGCCTATTCCGCCGGGCTTGTCCCGCTTTACCGAGAGGCAGGCTATGAGGCCTTGATCATGGAGTGGAACAACCCGGCCCGGGCGCATCCGGAGTGGGACGCCGAATGGCGTTATTACCCGCAATACGCCTGCGGTACCCGCGGCGTGGAGATGCCGCTGATCTGGAACAAGTCTGTCTCCTTCCAGAAGGTGCAGCGCTATGTGCACGGGGAAATGGAGTTGCCGGAGTACATGGATTATGTGCTGGCCCATGCCGGTGAGGCGGTCAGGGCGTTTCCCATTTACGGCAACGACGTGGAAGTGTTCGACTTTCGGCCAGGCCGGTACATGACCGAGGCCCCGCTCAAGGTCCTCGGCGAATGGCAGCGCATCGAGGCCATGTTCGCGGCGCTGCAAGCACACCCCGATCTGGACATGGTGCCGCCCAGCGCGGTGCTGCAGCTGATGGACCAGCCGGGCGCAGGCCACCGCCTGCAACTCGAGACGGCCGCGCATCCGGTGCCGGTCAAAAAGCAGGACAAATACAACCTGCTGCGCTGGGCCGTGACTGGACGCGACGATCTGGGCATCAACACCCAGTGCTGGCGCATCTTCGAGGCCATGCGCGCCGATGCCACCGCCAACGATGCCGACTGGGCCGAGCTTTGCTACCTGTGGAGCAGCGACTTTCGCACGCACATCACCGAGGCGCGCTGGACCGAGTACCGCGCCCGGCTGGCGGCCTGTGCGCGGCGTTGGCCGGCGGACCCGGCCCCAGCGGTCTCGATCCGTGACAGCGTGCGCTTGCCGGCATCGGCCGGGGCCAAGATCCAGGTCGTGCGCAATGGCCGCTTCCTGGACATCGAAGGCGAGCGCTTCCAGCTGCGTTTGAACTGTCTGCGGGGTTTGGCCCTGCATTCGCTGGTGGATCGCACCGTCAGTGAAGTCTCCTTGTGCGGCACGTTGCCGCATGGCTATTACGACGACATCCAGTGGGCCGCCGATTACTACAGCGGCCATTTGGTGTTCGAGTCGCCTGGGCGGGCCAAGGTGACCGACCTCAACCCGGTCGAGCCGTCGCTGGCTTGGGATGGCGATACCCTGCTGATCTCAGGCCAGATCCAGACGCCGCTGGGCCTGGTCGAAAAGCAGTGGCGTGTGGACGAGGCGCAGGGGCGCATCGGCTTGAACTATCGGCTGCACTGGCCTGAAGTGGACCTGGGCTCCTTGCGCTTAGGCTACCTGACCCTGAACCCGCAAGCCTTTGCCGCGCACACACTGGGCTATCAGACCCACAACGGCGGGCGGGATCTGGAGTCTTTCCGCCTCGCGCAAGGCGACTTCGACCACGGGGCGTCCGTGTCTTTCCTGATCTCGGCCAAGCAGGCTTTGGGCTTGACGGGTGGTCAGTTGCGGATGGGCGACGCGCGCTGTGGCATCGGTGTGCAGATGGATAAAAGCGAATGTGCAGCCGTCGGTCTGGTGATGCACCGCAAGATCAAAAACAGCTACCTGTGCCGCTTTGCATTCACGCTCAAAGAGCTCGATGACACCAGCCGAGGAAGCTCCCAGGGGGGCTTCGGCTTTGCTTTTTCACTGGCGCCCGGCGTGCGCAGCTGTTGATGCGCCCCCTCGTGCGCCTGGGCTCCGCCGGACCTTCCTGCAGCAAGCGATGCCATAGACCATGAATTTCAGGACTTGCCCAGTTTGTGGCGGCCATGACCTGCTGGCTGTGTTCACACAAGCGATGAACAGCATCGCAGGGATCGGCGACATCGATTACCGGCACACCATCAACATCTGCCAGGACTGCGGATTTGTTCTGGCGTCCCCCCTGCTGCCGGATGACATGGTTTTGCGCTACTACGAACGCTTTTCGAACTACGAGCAACACCATTCGGGTGGCGAGCCCAGCGAAGACCACAAGGCCATGGCGGCGCGCCAGATCCAATTGTTGCGCGAGAGCTTTCCCCGCGACTTTAAGGGGCGCGCCTTGGATGTCGGCTGCTCGATGGCGTATGGGCTCTCCCTTTTGAAGGCCAAGGGTTGGGATGTGCTGGGCATCGATCCCAGCGACGGGTGTATCCGCCAATCAAAAGCACTTTACGGGGTGGATGTGCTCAAAGGATTCATCTCGGAACAGACGCTGGCCAAGGCGGGGACTGCGGACGCCATCATCCTGTCGCACGTGCTGGAGCATCTGGTCTACCCTGGGCAGGCCTTGCAACTCTTACGTTCCGCATTGGCCGGCGATGGCGTGCTGTACGTAGAGGTTCCCAATTTGATGGAGAACCGGCAGCTGCGGGGCTATTTCACCTTCGAGCATGTCAACTATTTCACTCCGGTGTCGCTGAGCAACCTTGCCCGGCGAGCCGGCTTCGAGCTGGAGAGGCTGGACTTGTTCGACAACGCCGAGTTCACCAACTCCTACCCCGTCATGGCGGCGACGCTTAAAGTGGCCCATCGGCCTGCTGCATGGGTCAACGATTTCAAGGCGGCGCGCTCAGTGATGGACGCGTACAGCCGCCAGGTGCCAGACACCATCGACCGGCTCAACCGGCGCATCGATGAGGTGGTGAGCCGCACCCCACCAGGCCGTCTGGCGCTCTGGGGCGCAGGCATCCACACCAGCCAGCTGCTGAGCGACACACGCTTGGCCCGAGTGCCATTGCGTTGCATTTTTGACAACGACCAGAAAAAGGCAGGGCATGCACTCAAGGCGGTGCCGATCAAAACCTTTCCTGCCGATCCGGCGCAGGCGAAGCAGGAAATCGATGCGATCCTGATCTCTTCCCTCGCCTCGGAAGATGAGCTGTGGGCACAGCTCAGGCCCCTCGAGCGCCACGGCATCCGGATCTACCGCCTCTACGGCCCGCAAAGCGACTAAGCGCGGGACTCAGGGCGCCGAAACCGTGTGCAGCGCGCTCTGCACCACCGGTGCAAAGTCCGCCAAGGCCCGTTCGATCAAGGCGACGAGCTCACTTTCGGCTTGCAAACTGCTCGGCAGGTCCTGCGCCAGCTGGATGGTGGCCAGCACATCCATGATCGCCTGCTGGTGCGCGATGGAGAGAAATTCGAGCTGGTCCAGGCTCTGCAGCAGCTGCGCTTCATGGTGCTTGAGCGCCTGCAGCGTCTTCTGCGTGGGGGCCGCATCGAGGCAGCGCCTGCAGGCGATCGAGGCCTGCAGGCCCTGTTGCAAGGCTTGCAGCGTGCGCTGTTTCCAGGCGGCTAGCCGCGCAGCGGCCGGGCCCGTTTGCTGGTGCTGCCGTTCGATGGGACCGACCTCGTTCTCCCAATCGAGCGCCAGTAGGTGGCGCACATGGACATCGAGCCACTGCTGCAATTCGCACTGCTGGTAGCCCAGGATGCTTGCTCCGCCTTCGGTGCAGTTGAACAGCGTTACTGCCGATGGGTTGTCGGCCTGCAGGTCGCGGGCCATGGCCTCGAAATGGCTGTGAAAAACGTAATAGTCTTGCTTGGTCCAGACCCATCCGCCGTGATAGCCCGGCAACTGCATCAGTTTCGCCGTTAGCGAAGCGGCATCGGTCGAGTTGGACGATGAAGCCTGCATGCGCTGCAAGCCTTCGGGCAGAGCGGTGAGGGTGGCGGTATCACCTTGGGTTGGCAGCTGCCAAGCCAGACCGGCATCGGCTGTGCCGGGCGCGTACTGTTGGCCATCCTGCAGTGCGAGGTCTTGGCCGATCAGGGCGACACTGCTGCACGACCAGCGGATGGCCATTGACAAGGCGGTGATCGCCACCGAACCGCCGGCATCCAGCAGATCGTCTTCGTCCAAAATCCTGCCGATCCAGCCGTCGGTGACGGCACTCACAGGCAGGGTCACGAAATGGTGCGCTGGCAGTTCGAAGTTCGAAGGCGCGCAGGTGCGGCCGATGGCTAAAACGGTTTTGGGTTCAAAACGGTAGCCTTCAAAATAGTGCCCCATGTTTTGCGGGTCGACCACCACGATCACATGAGGCGTGATGCCAGCGGCCTGCAGCGCCAAAATCGCCTGCGCTGTGGCAATGATCAGCACTTGGTCCTGGCAGGCTCGCAGCGCCTGGACATTGCGCGCGAGCGAAGGCCCAGGCGCGACGACCACCGCAGGTCGCCCACGCACCACCGCCGCAAGCCGGCGCCAGGAGGGGTGCCGCGCGATGTGCGGCAGATTGCGCAGGCCTTGCTCGAGCCATCGCTGACCGAAAGAGCGGAAAGTCGCCACGTTGGCCAGGTGACTCATCACGCCTTGCTTGAGCTGCAGCATCAGCGGGGCCGAACGCTCGTCTTGGACCGCGTCCAAAAGGTTGGCCTGCCCGATCGGCGGCGCTTGCCAGGGGCTGAATTCCAGCCTCTGCCCGGGGCCCAGCACACGCCATTGCGGGGGCCAATCTGCGCCCGCGGCGCCGGGCTGCAGCGCCACCAGCAGCACGCGCTGCTGACCACGCGCACACAGCGCCTGGAGCAGGGGATGCGTCAAGTCGGCCACGACGCAGATCAGCAGGTCGCTGCCCCAGTCCCAGGTGGCAGGCAGATCGGCGTCGAGCAGCGCATGGCAGCCGTCGAGCGTTTGCAGCAGGGCGTCGCGGCTGAACATCTGCAGGTAGCGCTGGCACCACAGGCCCACGAACGGTTGTGCACGCTCAATGTCTTTGAGTGCCGGCATGTCGCTGGCGCTGTCTGCAGGCGGACTGGCTGACACCTTTTCGCTGGCACCGCGGCGTTTGAGGAGTGCGCGCAGCCCGCGCATGGCGTCCACATGCCGCCGCACCTGCGCATCGTCCGTGGCCTGCGCCGCTTGCAGCGCGCCCCGGCTGTGTGCCGCCAGTTTTTGAAGAATCGGTGATAAGGAAGCGATGGCAGCGGCAGACATGCGGTGATCCTAGCAAAAAAGCCCAGCGCGAAGGCTGGGCTTTCAGGGCAGCAGGGCTGCTTATTTGAGCAGGCTCAGCACCGACTGCGGTTGCTGATTGGCCTGGGCGAGCATCGCCGTGGCCGCTTGCTGGATGATTTGCGTGCGGGCCAGCTCGGTGGTCGACTTGGCGTAGTCGGTGTCCTCGATGCGGCTGCGCGAAGCGCTGGTGTTGGTCGAGATGTTGGTCAGGTTGTCCACCGTGTAGTTCAGACGGTTGGTGATCGCACCCCACTTCGAACGCTCGGCGTTGACCTCCTTGATCGCGGCATCGATACGACCGAGCGCCGTGTTGGCGTTGACGGCCGATGTAACGTCTGTGTCGTTCAGGCGTGCGTTGCCACTGAACACCGAGTTGGTGGCAGGGCTAGTAGCGCCCACGGAGGGCGAACCTGCTGCGATTTCAGTGTCGAAGTTGGTGCCGGCCAGTGCCGTGCTGCCCGCCGTGATGGCGCCGATCTTGCGGCCGTTGCTGTCCTCGACCGTGATCACCTTGCCGTTTTGTGTGACGCTCACGTTTTCGAAGCCGGCGCGGGCGTTGATCGCGGTGCGCATGGCGTTGGCGATGCTGGTGGTTTGCGCTTCGGTCGGGGCCGAAGTGTTGCCCGTGGGGACGTTGAACGCGATCGCGGTCGAGCTGCTCAAACCTTCGCCGATCACGACCGAGTAGGACGTCGCACCCGAAATCGCATCGTTGCTCACCGCGAAGTTGAACGAGCTCTTGGCGGCCGTGGGCATGGTGCCGGTGTTGAACGAGAAGTTGCGGAACGAAGCGTTGATCACCTGGTCGTTGTTGGCGCCGACTTGCAGCTTGATGTTGCGCAGCTCGAAACCCGAAGTCACGGCGGTCTCGGGGGCGGCGACGGTGCCGCCCGAGCCGAAGGTGGTGCTGTTGTTCAGCACGTTCATGCCGTTCCACTGCGTGGTGTCGGCGATGCGCGTGATTTCCTTCATCAGCTGCTGGTATTCCAGGTTCAGGCTGGTGCGGTCGTCGGTGGTGTTGGTGTCGTTGGCAGCCTGCACCGACAGTTCGCGCATGCGCTGCAGCATGTTGGTGATTTCGTTGGTGGCGCCGTCGGCCGTCTGCAGCAGAGAGATGCCGTCGTTGGCGTTGCGCACAGCCTGGTTCAGACCGCGGATTTGCGAGGTCATCTTGCTCGCAATGGCGAAGCCGGCGGCGTCGTCTGCGGCGGTGTTGACGCGTTTGCCGGTCGACAGCTCTTCCATGGTTTTGCTCATGGAGCGGCTGTTGACGGAGAGCGCTTGTTGCGCGGTGAGTGAATTGACGTTGGTGTTGATCACTGACATGGTCATACTCCTTTGAAGGTGAGTTCAGAGCGGTTGGCAGACATCCGTTGAGAGAACCTGCCAGTCATCACAGAAACAATTTCTGTTGCTCAATGAATCGGCAGGCCGATCCGGGACTTGAGGGCTGATTGATAAAAATGCTCAGCTTTGGGTGTTGAACATGAGGCCCTTCATGTTTTCAATGTTGTGGGCCACGCGCAGCACCGCCTCGTTGGGGATCTGGCGCACCACTTCGCCGGTGGTCGTGTTTTTGACGGTGATCACCGGGTAGTCCAGCACTTCGTCCATGCTGAAGTTCAGGTCGCGGCCGCTTTTCTTCATGTGCTCATTGAGCTTGGCGATGGCTTCGGCGAGGTTGCGGCGGCTTTCTTCGGGGTCCATGGTCAGCTGGACTGTCTTGGGTGCTTGCACCGAAGCCTTTTGCTCCTGGGGAAGCGCAGGGCTGGCCGCCGCGCTGGGCGCTGGTGCAGTGGGCACAGACGGTTTGGCCGCTGCCGAGGGAAAGTGCAGTTCTGGGCTCATGTCCGACATCCTTTCGAGATGGAATCGTGTGCGGGTGCGCGGACGCACCCACCGGTCATCCCTGGATCGGCAGCAGCGGCAATAACTTGAGCCATCTCATGCAGATGGCCTGAAATGAGCTAAATCGAATTAACTATTGGTGTATTGGGCCATCATGCCCTCGAAAGTGCTCTTGAGGTTGGTCTTCATGGCATTGGTTTGGCCCACCATGCTTTCCATCAGGCTGAACTGCTGGGTGTAGCGCTCGAGCACCTGGGCCATCCGGCTGTCGAGCTTGGTCAGTTCGGCCTTGTATTGGGTGATTTGCGTCTGGCTGTTCTTGGCTTGGGCAACCAGCACGCCGTTGCTGCCGATCATGTCATCGAGCTTTTTGACGGCGTCGCCGGCCAGGCCCGAGGGCAGGCTGCGCAGCGTGGTCGGCACGGTGCGGTTTTGGCTCAGCATTTTGAGCATGTCGTCGAAGTCGCTCTCCAGAGCCTTGTCCAGCTTGGTTTCGTCGAGCGCCATGGTGCCTTCGCGGGTGATGCTGATGCCCAGGTCCCGCAAGGCGGTGATGCGGGTGCCCGGCGTGCTCGAGGTGCCGCTGAAGATGCTGCGCACCTGGCTGCGCACTTGCTGCACGAGCGAGTCGCCCACCAGGGTGGCGCCGTAGCCCTCGATCTTGGAGTCGGGGTTGCTCACGTCCTTGAGCACGCTGTCCATGTCGTTGTAGGCGGCCACCAGCTCCTGCAGCTTGGTTTTGACGGCCGGCGTGTCGCGCGACAGGCTCAGGCTGCTGCTGCCGGTGGTCAGCCCATTCAGATTGAGCGTGACGCCAGTGATGGCGTCGTCGATCTTGTTGTTGCTGCGGCTGAGCGTCACGCCATTGACTTTGACGGACGCATTGGCCGCGTCTTGCAGCGACTGCACAAAGCCAATGCCCAGGTTGCCGGGCGATTCCACGATGTCGCTGCTGAGCGTGAAGGCGTTGGCGGCCCCGGTCTGACCGGTGACGGTGATTTGAAACGGCGCCACAGGATCACCCGTGTTGACCAGCTGGGCTTGCACGCCAAGGTTGGCGCTGTTGATGGCGCTGACCACACCGGCCGGGGTGGCGTTGGCGGCGCTGACGGCAATGGTCTGCGCACTGCCGCTGCCGACCGTGAGCGCGAGGTTGAAAGCTTGTCCGCTGTTAAGCGGGGTGTTGCTGGCAGCATAGCTGCCCGAGAGGCGGCGTTGCGCGGTCGCCAGGGCCAGCACTTCGATCGAATGGCTGCCGCTTTTGGCGGTGGCGCCGGTGCTCACGCTCAGCGCCGCGCTCTGGCTGTTGCTGACCGTCATCTTGCTGAAGTCGCCCAGGTCGTCCAGGGCAGCGAACTTTTTCTTGATTTCGCCCACCACAAAGCTCACCGCCCCGTAGCCGGAGATGCGGGCCTCCGATTTGGTGATTTTTTTGTCGATCGCTTCCTTCAGCGGCGTTTTTTCCGCGTCCACTAGGTTTTGGGCCAGGGCTTTGACGTCCACGCCAGAGCCGGCGCCCAGGGCGGAAATCAGATTGGTCGAGGTGGTGCTCATGGCGTGGCTTGCAAAAAACGGTCAATTCAGCGGTATCGGCAGCGGGCAGGGCCACTTGAGTCAGCGCAGGTAGTCGAACAAATTGAGCTGCGAAATTTTGGCGAAGCTGCCTTGCGCCGCCTGCAAGGCCAGGGTTTGCTGGTTGAGCTTGGCCACGGCCTCGGCGTAGTCGAGGTCCTCGATGCCGGAGAGGGCGTTCTTGAGCGTCAAGGTCGTGTCGTCCACGATGTCTTGCTGCTCCTGCAGCACGTTCTGGTCCGTGCCGACCTGGGCGCGCGCCAGGCCCACGGTGGACTGCAGGCTGTCGAGCTCGGCCATGCCGCGCTGCATGCCGGCACGGTTGGAGCTTTTCACCGCGGCGATGGTGTCGTCGAGCGACTGGAAAAAACCGATGCCGGTGCTGTTGCCGTCCTGGTCGGTGCGCACCACGCGGGCAAACACTTCGGCGCCCGGGCGGTTGAGCAGCACCGTGCGCTGGTTGCCCACCGGAATCTGCATGCGGCTTTGGTCACCCTGGTAGCTCGGCGCCTCGCCCCCCACGCTGACGAAGGGCGGATTTTTCACACGGCTGCCGCCAAAGATGTAGTTGCCGTTGCTGTCCTGGGTGTTGGCCAGGCTGAGGATCTGGTCGCGCAGCCCGGTCATCTCGGTGGCCAGCGCTTGCCGGTCATCCGCGCCCAGCGTGTCGTTGGCGGCTTGAATGCTCAACTCTTTCATGCGAATGAGCATGTTGCTGACCGACGACAGCGCGGTGTCTTCGGCTTTGAGGCGGTTATTGAGGCTGTCGAGGTTGTTCTGGTAACTCTCCTGGCGCTGGATCAGCGAGCGGTAACGCTCGATGCTCGCGGCCTGGTCGGGCGCGTCGCTGGCCATCAGCACCTGCTTGCCGGCGGCCATTTGCGCCTGGGTTTTCGACAGCTTTTCCTGCACCGAGGTCATGTTGTCGACGGCCCGGTTGAACATGTAGGCATTGGAGATTTTCATCGGTTCACCTCAGCGTCACTGGATTTGCAGCATGGTGTCGAACAGTTGCGAAGCTACCTGCAGCGCCTTGGCCGAAGCCTGGTAGGCCTGCTGGAAGCGGATCAGGTTGGTGGCCTCCTCGTCGAGGCTCACGCCCGAGACCTGGTCGCGGCTGCTCACCGCCTGGTCGTGCACCACCTCGAGTGAGGACTGCACGATCGCGGCCTGGCGCGCGATGTTGCCCATGTCGTTGACATGGTCGATGTAGGCGGCGCCGAGCGTCTTGCTGCCCACCAGGGCGCGGCCCTCGAGGTCCACCAGGTCCAGCATGGTCTGGTTGTCGCCGGTGCCATCTTGGTTGCCGTCGATGGTGAACTTGTCGCCCGCCTGGGGCGGCTTGCTCAAGCGCAGGCTCAGGCCCTGGTAGCTGATCGTGGCCTTGGGGTCGTTCGGGTCGTAGTCGCGCTCGGCCAGCAGGGTGTTGGTCTGGGTGTCCACCAGCTGGTAACGGGTGGCGCTGGTGAAGACCAGCTGCATGGGCGTGGCGCGCAGGCGATCGATCGGGTCGCTGGCGCTGCCGCTGTAGCTCGCGGCCACTTTGGCGCTGCCAGCGCCGGTGACGAACACCAGCATGTCCTCGGGCGCCGAGCCTGCGATGTGCAGCTGCGTGCGAAAACCCAGCTTGGCCAGCGTCGCCGGATCGCCGTCGGCGCCGATGCCCAGCTCGATCGGGTCGGTGCTGCCGTCGGTGCGCTGCAGGCGCACCTGGCCGCCATAGCGGCCACCGGCCAGGCCCAGGGCATTGGGGGCATTGCCCGTGAGGCCCGCGATCTGGATGTCCCGGCCATCGGCATTGCTCAGCACCAGCTCGCCTTGCCTGCCCAGCACGGCGCTGACGCCGCTGGCGCTGGCGTTGATCGCCGCCACCAGGGTCTGCACGGTGGTCACGTTGGCGGTGTTGACCGACACGTTGTTGATGTACAGACCTGCGTTCAGGCGGAGTTGACCAGTCGGAACGCGGATCTCGTTGCCGGCGCTGGCGCGGATGCCGCTGACGCCCGCGGCGTTGAGCCAGTTGGCCACGTCGCTGGCCTGCACGCTGCTGCCGCTGGCCGGGCTCAGGGGGCCGAGCGTGGCGCCATTGAGCCGGAAATGGTCGCCCGACGGCAGGCCCGTCCAGCCCGTGGCGATGCTGCCGCCTTGCAGCAGTGGGGCTTGCACCTGCGGGGCCAGGGTCATGCCGGTGTTCAGGCCCAGCTTGGCCAGCAGGCCCAGCGTGGCCGCATTGCCCAGCGCGCCCAGGCTCAGCTCGATGCCGCCGATGTCGCCACTCTCGCGCTCGAGCTGGACGCGCCCGCCATAGGCGCCACTGGCCAGGCCCAGGCTGTTGATGGTCTGGCCAGTCGCGCTGCCCACCTCGATGTCCTGGCCGGTGCTGTTGCTGAGCAGCAGCGCGCCCTGCTCGTTGAGCTTGGCCGCAACACCGCTCGAGCCCTTTTGGGCATTGATGGCGTCGACCAGCGCCTTGGCGCTGCCGAAGCCGCCCGCGGGCTGGGTGATCGCCACGCCATTGAGCGTGAGGTTTTGCTGCAGTTGCAGTTGCGCAGCCGGCACCCGGATTTCCGTGCTGGCCGTGGCGCTGACGCCGCCGACGCCCGCGGCATTGAACCAGGCGGCCACATCGCTGGCCTGGATGCTGCTGCCGTTGGTCGCGCTCAGCGCGCCCAGGCTTTTGCCGTTCAGGCGCACAAAGTCGCCGGCCGGCAGACCGGCCAACCCCGTGGTGATGGTGTTGCCCATGACCACGGCTTTTCCGAGCTGCGGGTCGATGGCGTTGCCCTGGCTGTCGAACTGCTGTAACAGCTGCGCCGCCGCACGCGCGCCATAAAAAACCGACATGTCGCGGTAACTGGCTTCGCCCTGGGCGTTGAGGTATTGCGCGCTGTAGCTGGCGCCGGCTTCGAAACCGTTGACGCTGAGCAGCAGCTGGCTTTGCAGATCCGAGCTCAGCGCTTGGCCGGCCACATGGCGGCCATCGCGCGTGATCAGCTGCAATTGCTGGCCGGGGCTCAGGGTGTCCAGGTACAGCGTGAGGCCTTGCAGACCCGCCGGCACGGTGCTCAAAGCCGCGGCCCCGGGCACGGCCGACACCTGCAGGGTGCGGGCCGCCGCTACGTTGCCGTTGTTGCTCAGCAGCTGGGTCAGGTTGTCGGGGCCTGCGTACTCGGCCGGGGTATAGCGGATGACCGCGTCTGCGCTGCCCGGGTTGTTGGCGTCTTCGATCACGCGAAACGCCGAGGCTGCGCAGACCTTGAGGGGATCGTTGAAGGCCACGCGCAGGCCGGCGCTGGCGTTGGCCTGGGTGCTGTCAAACGTGAAGAGCTCGCCGCCGCGCAGGCCCGCCGCATCCACGCCTTGGCTGTGGATCGCGTTGACCTCGCGCGCCAGCGTCGTCGCCAGGCTGTTGAGTGCGCCGCGCGTGCTGCCCAACACCTGTTCGCGAAAGCTGATCAGGCCGGCCAGTTCGCCGCTGCTGATGCCCGTGAGCGGCCGCGGCTCGCCATAAGGATCGAGCACCAGCGAAAAACGCTCGGCCGAGGCGGCGTCGAAATTGGCGGCCAGGCGTGTGAAGCTCTTGCCGCTGACCAGCACTTCCTGCGTGATCGAGGCGCCCAGGCTCACGGTGACTTCGCCGTTTTCGGCGAACTGCGTGCGCAGCTTGGTGAACTGCGACAGCTGCAGCAAGAGCTGGTCGCGCTGGTCGAGCAGCTCGGACGGCTGGCGGCTGAGCTCGCGGTACTTGCCCAGCTGCTGGTTGACCGCGGCCAGCTGGCCGCCGAGCGCGTTCATCTGCGTGACGGTGGACTGCACCGCCTCGCGGGTTTCGTTGTCGACGAGGTCGAGCTGGGCCGAGAGCTGGTTGAAGCGCGCGGCCAGGCCGTCGGCGTCGCGCAGAAAGCTGGCGCGCAGCACCGTGGAGGCCGGGTCGGCCGAGAGCGCGCGTGCCGACGAGAAGAACTGGTCGAGGGCGCTGCCCAGGCCCGAGGTCGCGCCGCCCATCACGTCGACCACGCGGTTGGTGTAGTCGACCATCGGTTTCTGGCTTTGCAGGTCGCTGTTGCTGTTGCGCAGGTTGGACTCGACGAAGGCGTCGTACTGGCGCTTGACGGCGGAAAAGATCACGCCCGTACCCAGATAGACCTTGCCGTTATTGCGCGTCGGGCTCGACTCCAGGCTCACGTCCTGGCGGGTATAGCCCTCGGTCGCGGCGTTGGCGATGTTGTTGCTGACCACGCCCAGCGCGCGCTGGTAGGTGGTGACGGCCGAGCTGCTGATGCCAAGCAAATCGCTCATCGCGCACCTCCTGCGCCGGGGCCGGCATCGGGCGGCAGCAGGGCCTTGAGCGCACGTGCGGCGGGCAGCGGCAGGCCCTGGCCCGAGCGCTCTTGCAGCGGCAGGCCCGTGCTCGGCGCATGCAGCGGCCGCAGCGCGGGCGGCGCGGCCTCGCGCGCTTGCAGGGCGTCGGCTGTGCTGACCATTTGGCTGCGGCGTTCGTGGTCCTTGACCAGCATCTCGGCCAGGCCGAAGCTGCCGCGCTTGGCCATCTGGTGCGCGACCTCGCGGTCGAACATGCCTTCAAAGGTTTCCTGGCCGTTGGAGTTGCTGAGCTCGTCTTTTTCCACCGTCTCGCGCATCGACTTCATGACCATCTGGATGAACATGGCCTCGAACTGCTGCGCGGTTTCCTTGACGGCCTGCGTTTCGTCCTGGCGCGCCTGCGCGCGCAGCTTGCCCAGGCCTTCGAAGTCGAGGGCGCTTTGCGTGAGGAACAGGTCGGCGGCGGGCGTCATGGCGAGGGCTTCAGATGATCACGAGTTCGGCGCGCAGGCTGCCCGAGCTTTTGAGGGCTTCGAGGATCGCGATCAGCGAGGACGGCGAGGCGCCCACCTGGTTGACCGCGTCCACGATCTGGCGCAGGTCCACGCCGGGCTGGAACAGGAACATCGGCTTGTTGGGCTCGCTGACCTGCACATCGGCGTTTTGCACTGCGGCGGTCTGGCCCTGCGACAGGGGCCCGGGTTGCGAGACCTCGTTGGTGGCGGCGATCGAGACCGAGATGGTGCCGTGCGAGACGGCCGCGGCCGTCACGCGCACATTGCGGCTGATGACCACGGTGCCGGTTTTGGCGTTGATCACCACGCGCGCCGGCGGTTCGCCGGGCAACACGTCCATGTTTTCGATCATGCTCATGAAGGCCACGCGCTGGCCCAGGTCCATGGGGGCGCGCACCGCGATCGACACGGCGTCGAGCGGTTTGGCCAGGTCGGGACCGAAGCGGTTGTTGATGGCGTTGACGATCGAGGTGGTGGTGGTGAAGTCGCCGTCGCGCACATTGAGCATCACATGCTCGGCCTTGTCGAAGGGGTTGTTGACCACGCGCTCGACCAGCGCACCGCCCGGGATGCGCGCCGAGGTCGGCACACCGATGGCCACTTTGGAGCCCGCGGCCGCGGCATCGATGCCGGTGGCCGTGAGCGCGCCTTGGGCCAGGGCATAAATTTCGCCGTCCACGCCGCGCAGGCTGGTCAGCAGCAGGTTGCCGCCCCGCAGGCTCGAGGCCTTGCCGAGCGCCGAGACGTTGATGTCGATGCGCTGGCCCGGCTTGGCAAAGCCCGGCAGCTCGGCCGTGACCATCACGGCCGCGGCGTTCTTGATGTCGATGCGGTTGGCCGTCACCGCGGTCTCGAAGTCCGACAGCGGGCCTTCCAGGCTCACACCCAAGCGGGTCAGCATGGAGCGCAGGCTTTGCGCGGTGAACGAGACGTCGGTGCCGTCGCCGGTGCCCTGCAGGCCCACCACCAGACCGTAGCCGATCAGCTGGTTGGGGCGGCCGGCGGCCACGCTGGCGAGGTCCTTGATGCGGTCGGCCTGCGCCGCACCCGCGAACAGGCCCAGGGCGAGCAGGAAGAGGACAAAGCGTTTCATCAGCAGGTCCCGATCAGAACGGCCAGAGTTTCATGAGCGCGCTGGTGCCCCAGCCCGGACGCGTCGCGGCCGCCAGGTCGCCCTGGCCGCGGTAGGCGATTTGCGCGTGCGCGAGACGGCGCGACTGCACCGTGTTGTTGGGCGAGATGTCGTCGGGGCGGATGATGCCCGCGACCTGGATGACTTCGGTGCCCTCGCTGAGCGCGAGCTGTTTTTCGCCGCGCAGCACCAGGTTGCCGTTGGGCAGGATGTCGACCACCGAGACCGCGACCGAGCCGCTCAGGCTGGCGCGCTGGTCGGCCTCGCCCACGCCCTTGTTGCTGATCTTGGCGCCGGCCATGTTGGCGCCCTGCAGCGCGCCGCCCATGTTGTTGGCCAGGGTTTGCAGGCCGGGCAGGGCGTCGTTGCTCGATTCGCGGCTGAGGTTGGAGTTTTGCGTGCGCGCGGCCTGTGTCTGCTCGTTGAGCAGCACGGTGATCACATCGCCCACGCGAAAGCGGCGGCCGCGGCCGAACCAGCTGTCGCTTTGCTGGCTCACGTAAATGCCGCCGGTGGCAGGCGCCGCGGCGGCGCTGGTGGTGCTGGGGTAGACGGGCTCGAAGCCCGGCGAGTGCGAGAGCGGCTGCGGCGGGATCACCGAGCAGGCGGCCAGGCTGGTGAGCAGGGCGAGGGGCAGGAGGATGCGCATGGTCAGCCGTCCGATCACATGTTGTTGTTGACGAAGCGCAGCATGCCGTCGACGGCCGAGATCGCCTTGGAGTTGATTTCGTAGGCGCGCTGGGTCTCGATCATGTTGACCATCTCCTCGACCACGTTGACGTTCGAGGCTTCGAGCGCGCCCTGCACCAGCGTGCCGGCGCCGACCTGGCCCGGTGCCACCACCTGCGGCGGGCCGCTGGCGGGGGTTTCCTTCATGATGTTCTGGCCGATCGACTGCAGACCGCTCGGGTTGACGAAGCGCGCCACCTGGATCTGGCCGATGACCTGCTGGGCGCCGGCGGCGTTTTGCGCCGAGACCGTGCCGTCGCGGCCCACGGTCACGCTGGCCGTGCCCTGCGGGATGGCGATGGGCGGCTGCAGCAGGTTGCCGTTGGCGGTGACCAGCTGGCCGGTGGCCGAGAGCTTGAAGTTGCCGTCGCGCGAGTAGCCGATGGTGCCGTCGGCCTGGGCGATCTGGAAGAAGCCATCGCCGGCGATCGCGACGTCCAGCGGGTTCTGCGTCGTGATCATGTTGCCCTGGGCGTGGATTTTTTCGGTGGCGACCACGCGCACGCCGGTGCCCAGCATCAGGCCGGTGGGGGCCTGCGAGGTGGCGTCGGTCTGGCCGCCCGACTGGCGGATGTTCTGGTAGAGCATGTCCTCGAACACCGCGCGGTCGCGCTTGAAGCCGTTCGTGTTGACGTTGGCCAGGTTGTTCGAGATCACGTTCATCCGGGTCTGCTGGGCGTCCAGACCGGTTTTGGCAACCCACATCGATGCGTCCATGGCGGTGCTCCTTTAATTTTCAGTCACGGCTCAAGACAACTTGAGCATGGTGGCGCCGGCCTCGTCGCCGGACTTGGTTTCCTTGATCACCTTGATCTGGTGCTCGAAGCTGCGGCTTTGTTCCATCAGCTTGACCATCACCGTCATGGCATTCACGTTGCTGCCCTCGAGCGCCTTGGGCGTGACCGAAGCCAGCGCCGTGCCGTCGGCCGGGATCGCCTGGTTGGGCTTGCCGACCAGCTGGAACAGGCCGTCGCTGCGGCGCTCGAGTGGCGTCTTGCTGGCCTCGCGCAGCAGCAGGCGGTCGACCAGCACGCCGGGCGCGTTGGCCGGCTGGCCGGGTGCGCGCGCGTAGATGGTGCCGTCGGGGTTGATCTGCACATCAAAGCCGGCGGGGATGGTGATCACGCCGTTCTCGCCGCGTACCGCGGCACCGCCACCGGTCTCGAGCACGCCGGCGCTGTTGACGCGCAGGTCGCCGCGGCGGGTGTAGGCCAGATCGCCGTTGGGGGCGCTGACGCCGAGCACGGCTTTGCCGTTGACGGCCACGTCCAGGTTGCGGCCGGTGACCATCATGGTGCCCGGGGTCAGGTCGATCTGGTCGGTGCTGACCGCCTGCGGTTGCAAACGCGTTTCCAGGCCTGCGCCCTCGACCTTGATCGCCCGCGTGGCCGCTTCGTAGCTGCGCTTGAAGCCCACGGTCGAGACGTTGGCCAGTTCGTTGGCCGTCATCTGGCGCGAGATGCGCTGCTCGTTGATGGCGGCGGCGGCGTTGAAGGCGAGGCGGTCCATGGTCGGTTTCCCGTCAGGGGTCTATCGGAGATCAGCCGCGGATGTTGATGATGGCCTGCGTCAGGGTGGTCGAGGTTTCGATCGCCTTGGCGTTGGCCTGGAAGTTCCGCTGGGCGGTGATCAGGTTCACGAGTTCCGACGTCAAATCGACGTTGGAGCTTTCCGTAGCACCAGCACGAATCGTGCCAAGGCCCGAGGTGCCGGCCGTGGCCAGGATCGGCAGGCCCGACGAGGCCGATGCGACGAAGGTCGAGTCACCCATCTGGCGCAGCCCGGTCGGGCTCGAGAAGTTCACCAAGAGGATCTTGGCGAGCGACTTTTGCGTGCCGTTGGAGTAGCTCGCGCTGACCAGGCCATCGTTGCCGATCGTCACGCCGACCACGTCACCCTCGGGCGCGCCGTCCTGCGACTGCGAGAGCACGGCGAATGCCGACGAGAACTGGGTCGAGGCCGAGTAGTCGATGTTGATTGTCAAGGCGCCCTTACCGCCGGCCAGGTACACCGTCTCGAGTTGCGTGCCGCCCAGCGGCGAGACCAGCTTGCCGCCCGTGTCGAAGGTGAGCTCGCCCTTGTCGAGGTAGACCGGCGACCAGGCCGGCAGGCGCGTGAAGCCGTCGGCGCTGGTGGTCTCGTTGCCCTGGCTGTCGATGTACTTGGGCACCATCTGGCCGCCCACGAGTTCCTTGTGCTGGGTCGGCTTGATCCAGGTGGCGGTGGTACCGCGGCCGGCTTCGACTTCTTCGAGACCCCAGTTGGCGCTGCCCGAAATCTTGATGAAGGAGTCGGACGAAGCGGTGCCGGTGGTGAAGACGAAGCAGTTGCGCTCGTAGTCGAAGTTCACTTTCACGCCGTTGACGGTCTCGGGCATGCCCGCTTCGGTGTTGTTGGCCAGCGAGTTGATGCCGCGCTGCAGCGCGGCCGAGAACGAGGCCACCGAGTAGTCGGCGCCCGTGGGGATCACCACGGTGCCCTTGACGCCGTCCACCGTCACGACGAACTTGTTGTTGGTGTTGTCGACCGAGAAGTTGTTGGTCACGTTGATCGTGGGGGCGGCGCCATAGGCAACGGCCGGTTGCGAGGCAATGCCGCGCAGCGCCACGTCGGAGGTCAGCACCTCGGTGTTTTCCATGCCGAACAGCGACTCGCCCAGCGATTTGCCAGCCACGAAATCCACCGTCAGCTTGATGCTGGAGTTGTCGCCGGTGCTGCCCGAGCGCACCGAGAAGGTCTTGCTGCCCGAGTCGTAGCTGACCTCGACGCCATAGCGCTGCTCGGTCAGGGGGCGGACGGTCGCGCCATTGGCCAGCACCTGGGTGCCATAGCTGCCGGTTTCGTTGAGGGTGAGCGGGATGGTGGTCAGACCGAACAGCTGGTTCGTCCTGCCGCTCGCGCCCTGGGCGATGGTCATGGTCGAGCTGCCATCGGTGAAGTTGAAGGTGCGGGCGTTGAAGTCGAAGGCGGCCTTGACGCTGTTGGCGGCGTATTGCGTGGTCGTGGTTACCAGATAGTTGTTGCTGTCCAGCGCGTAGCTCAGCACGGTGGCGGTGCCATCGCTGTTGAACGCGGTGGTGCTCGCGGGCACGGCGCCGCTGTGCACGCTGGTGCCGGTGCTGGAGCTGGTCGAAGCGACCGAACGCAAGGCGATCGTCTTGTCGAGGCGCGTTTGCATGGCGCTGACGATGTCTTCGGGACGCAGCTTGTTGAGCTGGGCCTCGGTGGTGAAGCCGAAGTCGGCGGGTACCAGGCTCACCGGAATCTGGGTCGGCACGCTGATGCCGTTGCTCAGCTGGGTGATGCGGCTGGTGGTCAGCGTGAATTCGCGGTTGGTCGAGGTGCTCAGGTCGTAGTAGGCCTCGTCGCCGAACTGGCGGTTCAGGTAGTTGGTGGTCGCCTGCGCGATCTCGGAGCCGGTCATCAGCGAGTCGACGTCGGCCAGGAAGCTCAGGTCGACCTTGACCGGGTTGCCCGAACCGTCAACGTCGAGCGAGAACACGTTTTTCAGGTCATCGCGGGTCAGGCTGCCCTGGGCGATCAGCTGCTTGAAGTTCACCCCGTCGGTCAGGTTGAACTTGGTGGTGTCCATGGCCTTGGTGCTGATGATGGTCGCGGGCTCGGAGATCTGCTTGTCGGTCAGCTCGTCGAGCGAGATCAGCTGGGTCTTGCCGGTGGTCAGCTCGTCCTTGACCTCGCTGTAGGGCTTGAGCTGGCCGTACTGGTTCACATAGAGCTCTTCACCGGCGGTGTTGGTGGCCTGCACCAGCGAGGCGTTGACCTGCTCGTCGCCCACGAACACATAGGTCTGCCACTTGTTGGTCGGGCTGCTCTGGTTGGCGTTCTGGGTCTTGACGTAGTAGATGGTGGCCAGATAGCCGTTGCCGCCCTTGTCATAAACGGTCATGGCTGTGCTCTTGTTGTAGGTGCTGGGGTCGGCGCGGTTGAACTTGGCCGTGATCACCTGTGCGTCGGCCGGGAAGTTCAGGCCCAGCGAGACCACCGAGGTCTGCTTGGCTTCGCCCGAGGTCTTTTGCGGGATGGTCAGCACCACGCGCTCGTTGACGTTGGCGCTGCCGGTCGAGTCCACCGTCGCGGCCATCAGGCGCTGGCCCGAGGAGTTGACCACGTTGAACTGGTCGTTGAGCATGAACGAGCCGTTGCGCGTGTAGAGGTCCTGCAGGCCGTCGGCCGAGCGCAGCGGGAAGAAGCCGTCACCGGTGATCGCGAGGTCCAGCGCGTTGGACGAGGAGGTCACGTTGCCCTGGCTGAATTCCTGGCTCACCTGCTTGAGCGAGACGCCCTGGCCGACCGCGCTCGAGGCTTTTTGCAGCGGCGAGGTGGCGAAGATGTCACCGAAGTCGGCGCGCGAGCGCTTGAAACCGGTGGTGCCCACGTTGGCGATGTTGTTGCTGGTCACGCTCAGCTGGTTGGTGGCGGCGTTCAGGCCCGTGAGGGAGGTATAGAAGGACATGGATCAGCTCCTGTGCGTTCGGCTTGTCGGGATCAGTGGGTGATGCGCTGGATGCTGGACAGCGAGACGGACTTGCCGCCCGCGACCTGCAGCTGCAAGTCGGTGCCCGTTTGCAGCACGCTTTGCACCGTGGCGTAGACGGCGACATCGGGTGTGGTGTTCTTGCCCTGCACCACGGCCTTGGCGCGCAAGGTGTAATTGCCGTCAGGCAGGGCGTTGCCGGCGCTGTCCAGACCGTCCCAGGTCAGCGCCAGGGTGCCGGCGGCCTGCGCGCTGTACTGCGCGGTGCGCACCACGGCGCCCTTGCTGTCGAGCACGTCGACCGTGAGGCCGTCGGCGCCCTGGTCGAGCTGGATCGAGGCGTTGACCGGCTGGCCGCCGGCGAGCACGGCTGCGGCGCCCGGCACGGCCACTTTCTTGCCGATCAACGAGGCGCTCGCGAGCATGCGCTCGCCCGAGGTGCTGTCGACATAGCTCTTGAGCGTGCTGGCCATATTGGTCGTGGCCTCGAGCTGCGAGAACTGCGCGAGCTGGGCGACGAAGTTTTCGTTCTTCATCGGGTCCAGCGGGTTCTGGTTTTTGAGCTGTGTCGTGAACAGGGTCAGAAAGGCTTTCTGATCCATCGCGTTGCTCGCGGTCGCGGTCTTGGCCTGGTTCACCACGTCGGAATACTTGGTGATGCTCGCGAGGTTGCCGGTGCTGGCGCTGGTGGTGGTCGTCATGCTGGAGGGCCCTGTGATCAGCTGCGGATGATGTCGATGGTGCGCATCATCAGCTGGCGCGCGGTGTTCACCACTTCGACGTTGTTTTGGTAGGAGCGCGAGGCGGCCATCATCTCGACCATCTCGGTCATTTCATTGACGTTGGAGGCGTAGATGTAGCCTTCCTTGTCGGCCATCGGGCTGCCGGGTTCATAGACGCGGCGCACCGGGCTCGGATCGTCGGTGAGGCTGCTCACCGCCACGCCGCCCACGTTCGGGTTGGCCTTGCCTTGCTGGCTCTCGAGCACCGCCTTGAAGACGGTGCGCTTGGCGCGAAAGGCGTCCTGCTCGGAACCGGCCACCGAGCCCGCGTTGGCGAGGTTCGAGGCCACGGTGTTCAGGCGCGTGGTCTGGGCGTTCAGGGCCGAGCCGGCGACGCCGAAGATGCGGTCAATGCCCATGTTCACTCTCCTCGCAGCGCTTTGCGCAGGCCGCTGACGCGGTTTTCCAGGAAGCTCAGCGAGGCCTGGTAGTCGGCTGCGGCCTTACCGTACTGCGCCTGTTCCACGTTGAGTTCGACCGTGTTGCCGTCGAAAGCGGCGTTGAAGGGCACGCGGTAGAGCAGGCCGCGCTCGGTGCCATTGCCTTGCGCCGGCAGCGCCATGTGCTGGGCGTCGGTCGTTTGCAGCTTGTCGCCGCTGGCTTGCTGCAGGATCTGCTTGAAGTCGAGGTCGCGCGCCTTGAAGTGCGGCGTGTCGGCGTTGGCGATGTTGCGCGCCAGGACTTCCATGCGCTGGTTGCGCACGGCCAGCGCTTGGCCATGTTGGCCGAGGGCGGTATCGAACATGCTCATGGGCGTCCTTTCGGTCGGATCAGGGGTTGCCAATTTCTTGACACGGCGGGCCTCAAGTGGGCTTTCAGCGTGTCGATTGCAAATCCTGTGCCAGCGCGCCGGGAGCGGGGTTTTGACGGCGGTTCGCCCTGAGCCTGTCGAAGGGGCTCGAAGGGGCTGTGCGGACGGCCCCCTTGGCCTGTGCCGGCCGGCCAGCGTTTGCCACGCGGCAAGGCCTTGCCGCTGCCGGCTCAGCGCAGCTGGGGGCCGCGCTCGTTGGGCGCCTGCGAGACCTGGGCCGCGGCGGGCCGCGGTGTGACGCCCTGGCCCAGCAGCTGGTTGAGTTTGTCGCGGCTGTTCTTGAGCAGGCCCTGGACGATGGACTGGCGCGTGATGGCCTGGCTGGTGTCGGCGCCCACATGCAGGTCGCGCGCCTGCGGGCCCAGGATGGGCAGCGGCACGTGCGGCTGTTTTTCCTGGCGCGCGGTCGGCTGCAGCACCGAGAGGTAAAGGTCGTCGAGGCTGGCCGGGCCTTGCTTGCCCAGGCCGACCTCCTGGAAATAGGTGTCGACCAGCGAGAGCTGCTGGTAGACGCTCAGGCCCAGGATGGCCTTGGGCTGCTGGGCAAAGCCGACGGTGGCGGCGCCACGGTTGGGGCCGTCGCAGAACTGGATGATGCCGTGGCAGCGCTGGTTGCTGGCCTTGGGGTTGAGGCCGTCGCTTTCCATCAGCGACAGGCGCGCGAAATCGTCGGGCGCAAAGCGGTATTTCTGCGCCAGCTGCAGGATGCGGTCCTGCACCGCCTGGCGTTCCTGGGGCGGAATGAAGCCGCGCGCCACGGCGCGGTCCAGGGTTTGCTGCAGCACCGGGTGCGCGCCGGCGGCCGGCGCCGCCGCGGTCGGAAAGGGGGCGCGGGCGCCTGGGATGGCGCGCTGCGTCTGCGGCGAGAGCAGGGCCAGCGACTGCGGGCTCGGGCCCGCGCTCTGGCCGCGCCGTGCGAGCCAGGCCTGGGTCGAGGCGCTGGTGCCGGCGGCTGGGCCGGGGGCGACGGCAGGGGAGCTGGGCGTTGTGGCCGCGGCCGTGCGCACCACCGAAGGGCTGGCCGGGCCGATCTGGTCGAGCTCGGCCTGCAGGCTGCCCAGTTGCAGGGTCTGGCCCGGCATGATGCGGTTGGGGTTGGTGATCTGGTTGCGCTGCGCCAGCTCCAGCGCCAGGCGGTGGCGCTGCTCGGGGCTGGGCGTCAGGCCCCGCTGCTGGGCGAGCTGCTGCACGATGCCCGTCAGCGTGTCGCCGCTGGCCACGGTATAGCTGTCCGGCCGCGCCGCGCCGCTGTCCGCGCGCGCGCCCGACTGCAGCTCCCCCATGAGCGAGGCGAAGCCGCTGCCCGTGGCGGGCAGGCGCAGCGGCTCGGCAACGGGCTCCTTGCGCCAGCTGTCGACCGAAAGGGACATCAGGGGGTGTTCCAAGTCGTGCTCCTGAGGGGGTGGGGTGGCATCCTTTTTGCGTCAGTTGCTGCGGCGGTCAGTGACTGTCGACAATCCAACACAAGGACACGAATGCAAATGCTGTGCCGACTTTTTTTCGCCGGGGCCGCCTGGGCGGCGCTGCTGGCCGGGGCGCCGCTGGCGCAGGCCCAGCCGGCGCCGCGCGAGCTCATGCTGCAGCAGGCCCAGCAGTGGGTGGCCGCGGGCCTGGGCCGGCCGGCGGCGCAGGTGCAGTTCGCGCCGCTCGACGAGCGTGTGCAGGTCCGCCCCTGCGGCCAGGCCCTGGTGTTTGACTGGCCCTTCCCGAGCCGCGAGACGCTGCGGGTGCGTTGCCCGCAGGCGAGCGCCGGCTGGCAGATTTACCTGCGGCTGAGCGAGGGCGCGGCTTCAGTTCGCGCGCCAGCGGCCGATACAAGCGCTGTGGCCGCCACGCGCAAGGTGGTCGTTGCGCGCCGAGCGCTGGGCCGCGGCACCCTGCTGCAGCCCGACATGCTGGAGCTGGCCGAGGTGCCGCTTGGGCCGGCGCTGCAGGCGCCGCTGGACCAGCTGGTGCTGGCGCAGCACGCCGAGCTGCTGCGCGATGTGCCGGCGGGCGCGCCGATCCAGGCGCACGAGCTGCGCCGCGTGGTGCTGGTCAAGCAGGGGCAGATGGCGGTGCTGAGCATCGGCCAGGGCCAGGGCTTCGAGATCGCGGTGCGCGTCGAGGTGCTGCAGGACGGGCGCATGGGCGAGCAGGTGCGGCTCAAAAACCCCGATTCGGGCAAGCCCCTGACCGGCATCGTGACCGGGCCCAATGCCTTGCGGGGGCTTTGAAAATGCGGCCTTT
>JACCDU011072670.1_pt1 | contig 46005 bp, 43 predicted proteins | sample 7446081 | NCBI WGS metagenome assembly JACCDU01 (sample SAMN15323447, study PRJNA562643) | freshwater metagenome | isolation source: river surface water | place: USA:Blue River Watershed | collected 2017-08-17 | reverse complement strand
GCGGAATTACCATCAACCAAGAAGAATTAGAAGAAAATAAAAACAAGATTGTCGATACGCTTCGCAATTACAAAATTGAAATTGCTCAAATCAAAGCCACTGTTGGACCATCGGTAACTTTATATGAGATCGTTCCTGAAGCCGGAATTCGTATTTCAAAAATTAAAAGTTTAGAAGACGATATTGCTTTATCTCTTTCTGCACTTGGAATTCGTATCATTGCTCCTATCCCAGGAAAAGGGACTATCGGTATAGAGGTACCTAATAAGAATCCAACTATGGTTTCTATGAAAAGTGCTATTGGCTCTGCCAAATTCCAAGAAGCAGAAATGGAATTGCCTATTGCTTTGGGTAAAACTATTTCTAATGAAACCTTTGTGGTGGATTTAGCCAAAATGCCCCACCTTTTAATGGCGGGTGCAACAGGACAAGGAAAATCGGTTGGATTGAATGCTGTTTTGACTTCGCTTTTGTACAAAAAACATCCAGCCGAAGTTAAATTCGTTTTGGTTGACCCGAAGAAAGTAGAATTGACCCTTTTCAATAAAATTGAAAGACATTATTTAGCTAAGTTACCGGATTGTGACGACGCTATTATTACCGATAATGCCAAAGTAGTCAATACTTTGAATTCACTTTGTGTAGAAATGGATAATCGTTATTCTTTGTTGAAAGACGCCATGGTGCGTAACATCAAAGAATACAACGACAAATTCAAAGCACGAAAATTAAATCCTGAAAATGGCCACCGATTCTTACCTTATATTGTTTTGGTTGTCGATGAGTTTGCCGACTTGATTATGACTGCAGGAAAAGAAGTTGAAGTTCCTATAGCACGTTTAGCTCAATTAGCGCGTGCAATTGGAATTCACTTAATCATTGCTACGCAACGTCCTTCGGTAAACGTAATTACAGGTTTAATCAAAGCCAACTTCCCGGCGAGAATTGCCTTTAGAGTAACTTCAAAAATTGATTCAAGAACCATTTTAGATACCCAAGGTGCTGATCAATTGATTGGTCGTGGAGATTTATTATATTCTAACGGGAATGATGTAGTTCGTGTGCAATGTGCTTTTATAGACACTCCTGAGGTAGAAAGAATTACTGAATTCATTGGTTCGCAAAAAGCTTATGCTACTGCTTACCTACTGCCTGAATTTGTGGGAGAAGAATCAGGCATCAATTTGGATTTTGATATCTCTGAGCGCGATTCATTGTTTAGAGAAGCAGCTGAAATAATTGTCAATGCGCAACAAGGATCTGCTTCGTTATTGCAACGAAAACTAAAATTGGGCTACAACCGAGCAGGTCGTTTGATTGATCAATTAGAAGCAGCAGGAATTGTAGGCCCTTTTGAAGGAAGTAAAGCGCGTAACGTCAACATTTCTGATATGGTGGCGCTGGATGAATTTTTCAACAATGAACAAAATTAATACCCCAATGCAAAACAAGACTATTTTTAGAGCTTTGTTGTTAAGTGCTGTATGTATATGCAGCTTTTCTATTCAAGCTCAAGACAAAAAAGCAAAAGCGCTTTTGGATCAAGTTTCGGCAAAAGTAAAAAGCTACAGTACTATCATAATAGATTTTAAATATTCTCTTTCCAATGCCAAAGAGAATATCAATCAAGACAGTAAAGGCAATGTTGTTTTAAAAGGCAACCAATATGTGTTGAATTTTATGGGAGCCACTAAATTGTACGACGGCAAAAAAACCTATACAATAGTTCCAGAAGACGAAGAGATAACAATTTCTAAAGTCGACGAAAATGACAATACAGCGGTAACACCAAATAAAATGTTGACATTTTTTAATACTGGATATAAGTATACCTTAAACGGTGATGCTACTGTAAAAGGTAAAAAAATTCAGTATGTAAAATTGGTTCCAATGAGTTCAAAGGACCAACGAAAAGAAATTATTTTAGGTATTGATAGTCAAACCAAAAATATTTACAATTTGGTCGAAGTGGGTAAAAAAGGAACTAAAACCACCTTGACTGTTAATTCTTTTAAAACGAATCAACCTTTGCCGAAAAATCAATTTACCTTTGTGAAGAGTAAATATCCAAATTACTACATCAATTCATTAGATTAATTCCTAGGTGAAAATAATTGACAAATACATTCTAAAAACTTTCCTGATTACATTTACTGTGGTATTTGTAATCCTTTTTTTTATATTCATTTTGCAAACGGTTTGGTTACTAATTGCAGAATTAGCGGGTAAAGATTTAGATTTTTCAATGGTACTTAAATTTTTGCTATTTTCTATGCCGCGTTTGGTTCCGCTTGTATTGCCACTTTCTATTTTACTAGCCTCTATCATGTCGTTTGGTGATTTATCTGAGAACTATGAATTAGCCGCAATGAAGTCAGCAGGTATTTCCTTACGACGTGCCTTACAACCTTTATTCCTTTTTGTGACTTTTATAGCTATAGCAGCCTTTCTATTTGCCAACAGTGTGATTCCTTACGCCGAATATAAATTCATCAATTTCAGAAAGAACATTGCACAAGCCAAACCCGCTTTGGCTATTGCCGAAGGACAATTTAGCGATGTTGGCGTTTACAACATCAAGGTCAATAAAAAGTCAGGTGAAAATGGAGAGAACCTCACTGGTATCACTATTCATAAAAAATCAGAATTAGGTGATGGTAGCCGAATTGTAATTAAAGCCAAAAACGGAAAATTAGTAAGTAGCAAAGATTCAAATACGCTGCAACTCATTCTAAATGATGGGAATTATTATGAAGATATTCTCCCTAAAAACTATGAAGATCGTCCCAAAATGCCTTTTGTAAAAACTGCATTTAAAAAGAATATCATTACAATTGACATTTCCGAATTCAACAAAATTGATGTCGACAATGAAAATATCACCAATACAAATACCATGTTGACAACTAGTGAATTGCGATACACTATTGATTCCTTACAAAAAAATTACAAGACAGATATCACTTCCTATACAGACAATATCAATCAACGAGTGGGGTTTCAAAAATCGACTCAGCCTGTTGTGAAAATTAAAAAAATAAAGAAAAAATTCAACCCTAACTTGCTTGCTTATTTTACTTCCAACCAACAATTGGATATTTTAAATTTAGCAACCAGCAACCTCGAAAGTGTAAAGTACTCGCTTGAAACCTCCAACACCGAATTTAAATCCAAACAAATTAACATCAATGGGCATTTGATTGCCTTGTATGATAAATTTGTAATTGCGTTTGCTTGCTTTTTGATGTTCTTTATTGGAGCACCATTAGGAGCCATCATTCGAAAAGGAGGACTTGGATTACCCGTGGTTTTTGCCATGTTAATTTTTATCTCCTTCCATTTTGCCAATACCTTTGGAAAAAAACTAGCCGAAGAAGGTAGTTTAACTCCATTTTTAGGTTCTTGGATGGCATCACTAGCATTGACGCCTTTTGCCATTTTATTGACTTATCGTGCAACCAATGATATAGGATTAATCAATATGGATGTCCTCTTGGCACCTATTCAACAGTTTATTAAAAAAATAGTTCCCCAAAAATAATTGTCATGACTACAACTAAAATACAGCTAAATACTATCGAAGAAGCCATTGAAGACATTCGTCAGGGCAAAGTAATTATCGTTGTAGATGATGAAAACCGTGAAAACGAAGGCGATTTTTTGGCTGCAGCCGAAAAGGTAACTCCAGAAATGATCAATTTCATGGCGACTCATGGTCGTGGTTTGATTTGTGCACCTTTAACTGAAAGCCGATGCAAAGAATTAGGATTGCATGTTATGGTAAATAACAATACCGATCCGATGGAAACCGCCTTTACTGTTTCTGTCGATTTAAGAGGCAACGGCGTAACCACAGGAATTTCAGCAGCGGATAGAGCCAAAACTATTTTGTCATTAGTTAATCCCGATACCAAACCGCACGATTTAGCGCGTCCTGGACACATTTTTCCGTTAATTGCCAAACAAGGTGGTGTTTTGCGAAGAACAGGTCATACAGAAGCTGCAATTGACTTTGCAAGATTAGCAGGGTTCAAGTCGGCGGGAGTGATTGTAGAAATCATGAACGAAGACGGATCTATGGCTCGCCTACCCCAACTCGTTAAAGTGGCGAAGAAATTCAACTTGAAATTAGTTTCAATTGAAGATTTGGTGGCTTACCGCGTGCAACACGACAGTTTGATCGTTAAAAAAGAAGACTTTGATATCGAAACGCGTTTTGGCACTTTCAGACTGCGTGCTTACGAACAAACGACTAACAAACAAGTGCATATTGCTTTGACCAAAGGCACCTGGAATTTAGGCGAAGCGGTTTTAACCCGTATCAACTCATCGCAAGTAAACAACGATTTGTTAGGTACTTTAACCCACAATGCCGAACAGCATTTGGATAAAATGTTTCAAACGATTAACGAGCATGGCAAAGGCGCTGTAATCTTTATCAATCAAGACATGCAGTCGGTGAATTTATTAAGTCGTATTGCCGAATTGAAACAACTACAAACCGAAGGTGAAATGAAAGCGCCACGAATTATAATTGATACCAAAGATTTTGGTATAGGCGCACAAATTTTGCACGATTTAGACATTTCAAAAATCAGATTGGTGACTAACACAAGCCAAAGTAAACGTGTGGGTATGATCGGGTACGGTCTAGAAATTATTGAACACGTCAATTATTAAAAGCACCGCTGAAAATAATTATTTTCTAATTCAAAGAAAATGAAACATTTAAAAAAGCGACTTCAAAATTGATGCGTTTTTTATTCAAATAGATTTGCATAACCAAAAAAAGCAGTTATATTTGCACTCGCAACCAGAAAATGGGAGCATCTTATTGGAGAAATGGCAGAGCGGTCGAATGCGGCAGTCTTGAAAACTGTTGACTGTAACAGGTCCGGGGGTTCGAATCCCTCTTTCTCCGCAACAGAAAACCCGAAACTAAAGTTTCGGGTTTTTTTATTTACTATTATCCCCACAATATCCCGACAATTAAATTTTTTTCAACTTTTTAATATTTTAAAACGTTCAAAATCCGTTTCGCTTATTTTTTGCCACTCCATAAAAAAGCAATAAATTAGCGCCATCAAAAAATTACTTCAATCACCATGAAAAATACTGCTTTAACGCACATTCACGAAAGTTTGGGAGCTAAAATGCTTCCGTTTGCCGGATACAATATGCCTATTCTTTACGAAGGGGTAAATGCCGAACACGAAATTGTTCGTACTGGCGTAGGCGTATTTGACGTGTCGCACATGGGCGAATTTTTACTGTCGGGTCCTAATGCCTTAGCATTGATCCAAAAAGTAACTTCTAATGATGCCGCTACCCTAACTATTGGAAGAGCGCAATATTCGTGTTTACCCAATACCGAAGGCGGAATTGTAGATGATTTATTGGTGTACAAAATGAAAGAAGACGTGTATCTTTTGGTGGTGAATGCTTCTAATATTGAGAAAGACTGGAACTGGATTAGCAGTCATAATGATTTGGGAGTAGAGATGAAAAACCTTTCTGATGATTATTCCTTATTGGCTATTCAAGGTCCTAAAGCGGTAGAAGCCATGCAAAGTTTGTCTTCATTGGATTTGGCACAAATTGAATACTATCATTTTCAAGTGGGTGATTTTGCAGAAATTAATGACGTAATTATTTCGGCAACGGGTTATACTGGAGCGGGAGGATTTGAAATATATTGTAAAAATGCCGATGTAGAACATATTTGGAATGCTGTTTTTGAAGCTGGAAAGACATTTAACATCCAACCGATTGGATTGGCTGCACGTGATACTTTACGTTTAGAAATGGGATTCTGTTTGTACGGAAATGACATCAACGATACCACCTCACCCTTAGAAGCGGGATTGGGTTGGATTACTAAATTCAATAAAGAATTTACTAATTCGACTAATTTAAAAGCACAAAAAGAAGCGGGTGTTACCAAAAAATTAGTGGGTTTTGAAATGCAAGAACGTGCGGTGCCACGACACGATTACGAAATTGTAGATGCTGCTGGAAATGCTATCGGAATTGTAACATCGGGGACTATGTCGCCATCCATGAACAAAGGAATTGGTTTAGGTTATGTAAGTGCAGCATTCAGTGGTGTAGATAGCGATATCTATATTCGAATTCGTAAAAATGATGTGCCTGCCAAAGTGGTTAAACTACCATTTTACAAAAAATAACAAGGATTGTAAAAACGCAAAATAATACTATTTTTGCACCGTTAAAAAATATTAGCAATGGGAAGAGCTTTCGAATTTAGAAAAGGAAGAAAAATGAAACGTTGGTCTGCAATGGCCAAAGCCTTTACCAGAATTGGTAAAGACATCGTAATGGCAGTAAAAGAAGGAGGACCAAATCCGGATGCCAATTCACGATTAAGAGCGGTAATACAAAATGCGAAGGCAGCCAATATGCCTAAAGACAATGTAGAACGCGCTATTAAAAAAGCAACTGATAAAGATACAGCAAACTACAAAGAGGTTTTGTTTGAAGGGTATGCACCTCACGGAATTGCGCTTTTGATTGAAACCGCTACTGATAATAATAATAGAACTGTTGCTAATGTTAGAAGTTATTTCAACAAATGCAATGGTACTATGGGAACACAAGGTTCTGTTGAATTTATGTTCGATCATACCTGTAATTTCCGCGTGCCGAAAGATGGATTGGATCCAGAAGAATTGGAATTAGAATTCATTGATTTTGGTGCCGAAGAAGTTTTTGAAGACGAAGACGGAATATTAATCTATGCGCCTTTTGGAAGTTTTGGAACGATCCAAAAAGAATTAGAAAACAGAGGTTTGGAAATTTTATCTTCTGGATTTGAACGAATTCCTCAAATCACTAAAAAGCTAACGGATGATCAAGTAGCTGATGTGGAAAAATTAATCGAAAAACTAGAAGAAGATGATGACGTAATGAACGTTTATCATACGATGGAAGAATAAATTTTCTATTCTATATAAAAATAAAAAACTCTCGAGAAATCGAGAGTTTTTTTTATGTTGTAATCTTTGAAATATTATTTTATAAATTCTATTTTTTGAGCTTCTTCTTCATTTACACTGTCAAAAAAACCTTGTTCATTCATCCAATCATCACTAAATACTTTACTCATATATCGGGATCCATGATCTGGAAAAATAGCAATTACGTTACTGTCTGCCGTAAACTCACCATCATCCGCATATTGTTTAATCGCTTGAAGTACAGCACCTGAAGTATATCCTACAAATAAGCCTTCTGTTCTAGCTAACTCACGAGTAGCATGTGCACTTTCTTCGTCAGTTACTTTCATAAATTTATCGATCACATCAAAATCAGTAACCGATGGAATCAAGTTTTTACCTAAACCTTCTATGCGGTAGGGATAAATTTCGTCTTTATCAAATTCTCTTGTTTCATGGTATTTTTTCAATACAGAACCAAAAGCATCTACGCCTAAAATTTTAATATTCGGATTTTGTTCTTTCAAATATTTAGCTGTCCCAGAAATAGTTCCTCCTGTTCCGCTACAAGCGACAAGATGGGTAATTTTTCCGTTGGTTTGTTTCCAAATTTCGGGCCCTGTACTCAAATAATGAGCATCAAAATTCAATTGATTAAAATATTGATTGATATAAACCGAACCTTTAGTTTCTTCGTGCAAACGTTTAGCTACACTGTAATAGGAACGCTCGTCATCTGCTGAAACGTGAGCAGGACAAACATATACTTTTGCTCCCATCGCGCGTAGCATATCGATTTTATCTTTGGACGATTTAGAACTCACCGCCAGGATACAATTGTATCCTTTAATGATGCTCACCATGGCCAAACTAAATCCAGTATTTCCAGAAGTGGTTTCAACTATAGTATCGCCTGGAGTAAGAATCCCTTGCTTCTCAGCTTGTTCAATAATGTAAAGTGCAATTCTGTCTTTGGAGGAGTGACCTGGATTAAATGCTTCCACTTTAGCATAGAAATTGCCTTCTATCCCTTCAGTTACTTTTTTCAGTTTGATAAGCGGTGTATTACCTATCAAATCCAAAACCGAATTATAAGCATTTATTTCTTCTTTCATAAAAAAAATAGTTGAATAAGGTCATTTTTTTAATCGCCTTATCGAGGACCAAATTTAACAATAAATTTCTAATTATTTTTTAATTTCTTCCAAATCCAATAAAAATGCAAATTCTTTAGCCAATTCTTTAATCGCTTCAAATCGCCCTGAAGCACCGCCATGACCCGCATCCATATTGGTATGTAAGTATAAAACAGTAGTGTCTTTTTTATGCGTACGTAATTTAGCGACCCATTTTGCTGGTTCCCAATACTGTACCTGAGAATCATGTAAGCCTGTAGTCACTAACATATTAGGATACGTTTGATTTTTTACGTTATCATAGGGAGAATACGACAACATATAATCATAATACTCTTTCTTGTTTGGATTTCCCCATTCGTCATATTCACCAGTAGTTAAAGGTATACTATCATCTAGCATAGTTGTCACCACATCAACAAAAGGTACTTGCGCAATGACACCGTGGTACAATTCAGGCGCCATATTGACTACTGCTCCCATTAATAAACCTCCTGCTGATCCACCTTCGGCATACAAATGAGCGGGTGAAGTATATTTTTCCTGAATTAAAAATTGAGAACAATCAATAAAATCCGTGAATGTATTTTTTTTCTTTAATAATTTTCCGTCTTCATACCATTGTCTTCCTAAATCTTCTCCTCCACGAATGTGAGCAATGGCATAAATAAAACCGCGATCTAACAAAGACAAACGTGTAGTAGAAAAATAAGGCTCCATTGTCACACCATAAGAACCATAAGCATATTGCAACAACGGATTCGTTCCATCTTTTTTCAAATCTTTGCGATAGACCAATGAAATGGGCACTTTAATTCCGTCTTTGGCGCTAGCCCAAACTCGTTCTTCTACATAATTGTTTTTATCAAATTGGCCTCCCAAAACAGCTTGCTCTTTCTTGATTTCTTTCTCTTTGGTCTTCATATTGAAATCAATCACCGATGAAGGAGTGGCCAACGATTGATAGCTGTATCTCAAAATATCAGTATCAAAGTCAACATTGGTAGTAGTATAAGCGTTGTAGGTTTCGCTACCAAAAGGCAAATAATACTCTCCTTCTCCACTCCAAGGCATAATGCGAATATGATTCAAACCATTGAAACGCTCTTCGACAACCAAATAGTTGCTGAAGATTTCAATATCTTCTAGTAACACATCGTCTCTGTGTGCAATAACTTCTTTCCAATGCTTCTTTTCGGTGGCATTTTCAGGAGTTTTCATCAATTTAAAATTGGTCGCTTTGTCTTTATTGGTTAAAATATAAAACGAATCTCCAAAATGAGAAATACTGTATTCTAGTCCGCGAACTCGAGGCTGGAACACCTTGAATTCGGCATCTGGTGTATCCGAATTTACAATTCGATATTCCGTCGTCATGGTACTTTCTGAACCAATAACAATATATTTTCTTGATTTTTCTTTTCCTACAGATACATTGAACGTTTCGTCTTTTTCTTCAAAAACCAAAATATCTTGATCGGCTGAAGTCTGTAGTTTGTGTTTGAAAATCTGGTTAGCACGCAAGGTTACTTTGTCTTGTCGGGTATAAAAAAGGGTGTGATTATCATTAGCCCAAACCGAACCTCCTGTCGCATTTTCAATCACATCTGGAAGAATTTCGTTGGTTTCTAAATTCTTGATTTTAATGGTGTAAATACGTCTTCCGACTGTATCTACTCCAAAGGAAGCAAAACGATTATCAGGACTCACACTCAAACCACCCAATTGAAAAAATGTATGTCCTTTCGCTAATTCATTACAATTAAATAAAATTTCTTCTGGAGCGTCTAAACTTCCTTTTTTACGCGAATAAATAGGATAATCTTGTCCTTTCTCATAACGAGTGATGTAATAATAGCCATTGTATAAATACGGAACCGATTGATCGTCCTCTTTGATTCGACCTTTCATTTCTTCAAACAATTGCTTCTGAAAATCCTTTGTATGTGCCGTCATAGCATCGTAATACGAATTTTCTTGATTCAAATAATCAATGACTTCAGGGTTTTCTCTGTCATTCAACCAATAATAATCGTCAATTCGAATCTCATTGTGTTTCTTTAATTTTTTTGGAAGTTTTTTAGCTACAGGAGCTGAAAGAGTATGTGACATAGACTGTGCATTAATTGTTGTAAATGAAGCGGCAAAAATAACATAAACAAAGTGTATCAGCAGTGTGTTTTTCATGATTATTTAATTCAAAATAAAGAACTAATGTACTAATTTTACATCGAAAATTAATTAAATAAAAAACAACCAATGGATTTAATGGGAATGATGGGTAAATTAAGAGAAACCCAACAAAAAATAGAAGACACCAAACAACGTTTAAATACCGTACTTATTGACGAACAAAGTTCTGACGGAACACTCAAAGTGACTTTGACTGCCAATAGAACCATCAAATCAATTTCCATTGACGACAGCTTGTTAGAAGACAAAGAACAACTGGAAGATTATTTGATTTTGGTACTAAATAAAGCCATCGAAAAAGCAACCAAAGTAAACGAAGCCGAATTAGATGTGGTAGCCAAAATGGACATGCCGATGATTCCAGGAATGGATAATTTGTTTAAATAGTTTACACTATTCGATTTGCAGGATATCCTGAGATAAAATCAACGACATTATGTTTTAGGAAATCTTGCAAATGAATAGAATTCAAATGCGCTTGAAAATCAGATTCTGAATAAAATCCTTCCCAAACAATTATTTGATTTTTATTTTCTGTACCTAAATGAAGTTCAAATAAAAAATTACCTTTTTCTAATTTAGTTGCTGCTTGTAATTTTTTCAATGCCTCAATCGCTGTGTCAAAATGAACCTCAAGTTTAATAGCTAAAATAGCCGTCGAGTAAAAACTAGTATCTTTAGTCGAAACTGGCTCAATCAAATCCCATAAATTGCCGTACAAATCCTCAAAAACCAATACTCTTCCGTAAGTTTCAGTACGAGGTTGACGAACAATTGTGATTTGATTATCAACTAAATTTTGATACTCACCATCAAAATTATCTGTATTCATAAATAGAAAAACACGACCTCCCGTTTGATTTCCAACAGAATTTAATTGCTCTTCATTTACTGCTTTTGCTAATAATAATCGGCATTGCGATTTTTTTGGAGCTACAACTACCCATCTTTTGGTATCATTAAGTACCGTATCTTCAATTAATTCAAAATCTAATTTTTGAGTATAAAAAGCAATGGCTTCATCATAGTCTTTAACCACTAAAGTAATTTGATTGATGTGATTTGCCATATCTAAATTGCTAACTTCTCCAGTGTTTCTATAACATAGGTATGCATCACTTCTCGGTAATCCAAATGGGTAACTATTCGTAATTTACCTTGTCCCATCGAGCTAATTAAAATGTTTTTTTGTTTCAACTTTTCAATCAATTGGGCTTCGCTTACTTGAGCGGTCAAAGTAAAAATAAGAATGTTCGTTTCTACTGGTTCCACTGATGCTACCCAATCTTTATGTTGTAAAACCGATGCTAATTCTTTGGCACGACGATGATCTTCAGCCAAACGCTCTATATTATGATCCAAAGCATAAATTCCGGCTGCAGCCAAATACCCAACTTGACGCATTCCGCCGCCTAAAATTTTACGGATGCGCAACGCGCGATGAATCGTTTTTTTATCTGCCAATAAAACAGAGCCGATAGGCGCACCTAATCCTTTGGATAAACAAACTGAAATGGTATCAAACAGTTTTCCGAATTCTTTTGGATCCTGGTTTTTGGCTACCAAAGCATTCCAAATACGCGCACCATCCAAATGAAATTTCAAATTGTGATCTTCACAAACTTGCTTGATTTGGCGCAAATCATCCAACTCATAACAGGCTCCTCCTCCTTTGTTGGTCGTGTTTTCAACACAAACTAAACTCGTCAACGGACTATGGTAAAACTCCGGATCGTTAATTGCTAATTTGACTTGTGAAGAGGTAATCATGCCGCGATTTCCATTTAACAAACAACAAGAAACACCACTATTAAAAGAAACTCCTCCACCTTCGTAGTTATAAACGTGGGCATATTTATCCGCAATTAACTGTTCGCCAGGTTGCGTGTGTAATTTAATTGCGGTTTGATTGGCCATGGTTCCTGATGGAAAAAAAAGACCTGCTTCCATTCCAAATAGCGCAGCCACCTTAGCTTCTAACTCAATCACCGTAGGATCTTGTTTGTATACATCATCTCCCACAACTGCATTGAACATGTACTGAAGCATTTCCGGCGTTGGCTTGGTGATGGTATCGCTTACTAAATTTATTTCCATTTTTATGTTTTTATAGTGATAGACCAACAATTCGCGAATTGTCTTTCCTTAAAAAAGTCTTATTTTTGCTTCACAAAATTACATAATTTATGACAACTACCGAACAAATAAAAGGTATTGTAGAACGCCTTGGTGCGTTGAGGAGGTATCTTTGACGTTGATGCTAAACTAATTGAAATAGCCAACGAAGAAGAAAAGACCTTCGCTCCCGACTTTTGGAACAATGCCAAAGAAGCTGAAATCGTAGTCAAAAACCTTAGAAACAAGAAAAAGTGGATCGAAGATTATGAAAAAGCAATCGGATTAAGTGACGAATTACAACTGGCTTACGAATTCTACAAAGAAGGGGAACTTTCAGTAGAAGAGTTAGACGAGCAATACCAAGCTACCGAATTACATATCGAAGGCATTGAATTCAAAAACATGCTTTCGGAAGAAGGAGACACATTAAGTGCTGTTCTTCAAATTACTGCCGGTGCCGGCGGAACAGAAAGTTGTGATTGGGCTTCCATGCTGATGAGAATGTACTTGATGTGGGCCGAAAAACAAGGCTACAAAGTCAAAGAATTGAACTTTCAGGAAGGTGATGTGGCGGGAATCAAAACAGTGACTTTGGAAATTGAAGGCGATTATGCTTTTGGTTATCTTAAAGGAGAAAATGGGGTACATCGATTGGTGCGCATTTCGCCTTTTGATAGCAATGCCAAACGACATACTTCCTTTGTCTCGGTTTATGTATATCCATTGGTAGATGACACTATCGAAATTGACATCAATCCTGCCGATATCGAAATCACAACGGCTCGATCTAGTGGTGCAGGAGGTCAAAATGTAAATAAGGTGGAAACCAAAGTACAACTGGTTCACAAACCCACTGGAATTCAGATTCAATGTTCTGAAACTCGTTCGCAACACGACAATAGAAACCGTGCGATGCAAATGCTTCGTTCCCAATTGTATGAAATTGAGTTGAAAAAACAGCTAGCGCAACGTGCCGATATTGAAGCCGGAAAGATGAAAATTGAATGGGGTTCGCAAATTAGAAACTACGTCATGCATCCTTACAAATTAGTCAAAGACGTTCGTAGCGGATTTGAATCGACTGATGTCGATGGGGTCATGAATGGCGAAATAGATCATTTCTTGAAAGCTTACCTGATGATGATGGGCCAAAAAGAAGAAGAATAAATTACAGAAGTACTAAAAATAAAACTCCTCAACATTCTAAACAAGAATCGTTTGAGGAGTTTTTATTTTAAATAGTTGCAAATTCAAAACGAATTGATTTTATTTGAAAATTATACTGCCAAAAAACCAAACTAATTATTATGAAATCCTACTCCATTCAAGAAATAAACGAAGTACTTCAAGGAACAATTGTTGGATCTACAACAACTTTAATAACTGCTCCCGAACAATTAGACGAAGCTTCAGCAACTGAAATATCCTTCATAGGTCACCGAAAATATGAAAAAAACTGGGCTAATTCTAAAGCCTGTGCTGCAGTTGTGAATGAAGATATTCGAATTGAACCTGGAGATAATTGCGTTTTTATCAAAGTAAAAAATGCCGATTTGGCGATGTCGCAAGTTTTGGAACTATTTGCTCCACCAAGTCCTGTTTTTCATGTCGAAATTCATCCAACAGCTGTAATTGATAGTACTGCTACAATTGGAAAAGGTAGTAAAATTGGCGCCAATGTTTATGTAGGACCGAAAACTACCATTGGAGAAAATACCATCCTCTACCCGAACGTAACAATATTGGATGAATGTTCTATTGGTGACAAAACCGTAATTTGGTCAGGAACCGTGGTTAGAGAGCGTTGTCATATTGGTCATCAATGTATCATCCACCCTAATGCAACCATTGGAGCAGACGGTTTTGGTTTTAGACCCGATCCACAAAAAGGTTTGGTAAAAATTCCACAAATTGGTAATGTAGTAATTGGCAACGGAGTTGAAATTGGAGCTAATGCTTGTGTTGATCGCGGAAAATTCAGTTCAACCGTTTTGGGAGACGGATGTAAAATTGACAATTTAGTACAAATTGGACACAACAGTAAACTAGGTCGTTTTTGTATTATGGCTGGAAACTCTGGATTAGCAGGCTCGGTAACCTTAGGTAATGGCGTGATCATTGGCGGAAGCGCCTCGATAAAAGATCATACCACACTTGGAGACGGTGCTATTGTAGGAGCAGGTTCAGGTGTCGTTAGCGATGTAGAGGCTGGAAAAACCGTTTTAGGTTATCCTGCTGTTGACGCTCGAGATGCACTAAAACAATGGGCTATATTAAAACGCCTAGTAGAAGAATCCAAAAAATAAAAAAACAATCAAAAGAAATTAAAAATCATCATTTGGAAGTCCTTTTCAAATGATGATTTTGTATTTTAGCTTTTTAAATAGCAACACCCACACTTTACATGGATTTGAATTTCAATAAAAACGAAGATCACAACAAACTGTTACTTTCTGAATTACACAAAAAGTTAGGCGAAGTAAAACTAGGCGGCGGTGAAAAACGCATCCAAAAATTACATGCCGAAGGAAAGATGACAGCCCGTGAACGCATCGATTATTTGTTGGATACCAATGAAAAAAGTATTGAAATTGGCGCCTTTGTAGGTGATGGAATGTATAAAGAACACGGCGGATGTCCATCAGGTGGTGTGGTGGTAAAAATAGGATACATTAAAGGAAAACAATGTATTGTCGTTGCCAATGATGCCACCGTTAAAGCAGGTGCTTGGTTTCCAATAACCGCTAAGAAAAACCTACGTGCGCAAGAAATTGCGATGGAAAATCGTATTCCAATTATCTATTTAGTCGATAGCGCTGGGGTGTATTTGCCTTTGCAAGATGAAATTTTCCCTGATAAAGAACACTTTGGACGTATATTCAGAAACAATGCTTTAATGAGCAGTATGGGAATTACCCAAATTTCGGCGGTAATGGGAAGTTGCGTAGCAGGTGGTGCCTATTTACCGATCATGAGTGACGAAGCTTTGATTGTAGACAAAACGGGTAGCATCTTTTTAGCCGGAAGTTATTTGGTCAAAGCTGCCATAGGCGAAAGCATTGACAACGAAACTTTAGGTGGAGCAACCACCCATTGCGAAATCTCAGGAGTAACCGATTATAAAGCCAAAGACGACAAAGACGCTTTGGACAAAATAAAAAATATCGTTGATAAAATTGGCGATTATGATAAAGCCGGTTTCAACCGCATCAAATCTGAAAAACCTAGTCAAGACGAAAATGAATTATACGGCGTGTTACCAAAAGCGCGAACCGATCAATACGATATGATGGAAATCATCAAGCGATTGGTGGATAATTCCGAATTTGAAGCCTACAAAGAAGGTTACGGTCAAACGATTATTACAGGATATGCTCGCATTGACGGTTGGGCTGTGGGAATTGTAGCCAATCAACGAAAAGTAGTCAAAACTAAAAATGGCGAAATGCAATTTGGAGGTGTTATTTACTCTGATTCAGCCGATAAAGCCACGCGTTTTATAGCCAATTGCAACCAAAAGAAAATACCGTTAGTGTTTTTACAAGACGTAACCGGTTTTATGGTGGGCAGTAAATCAGAACATGGCGGAATCATTAAAGATGGTGCCAAAATGGTGAATGCCGTTTCCAATTCTGTAGTGCCAAAATTCACTGTAATTGTTGGAAATTCGTATGGTGCAGGAAACTATGCCATGTGTGGCAAAGCCTACGACCCACGTTTGATTGTGGCATGGCCAAGTGCTGAATTAGCTGTAATGGGTGGCACACAAGCCGCCAAAGTATTGGCACAAATTGAAGCCAATTCACTAAAAGCAAAAGGAGAAGAAGTCGACGAAGCCAAAGAAGCCGAATTGTTTGCTAAAATAAAAGCGCGTTACGACGAACAAGTGTCGCCTTACTACGCTGCCTCTCGATTGTGGACAGATGCGATTATTGATCCTATAGATACGCGAACTTGGATTTCGATGGGGATTGAAGCAGCCAACCACGCTCCTATTGAGAAACAATTTAATTTAGGAGTGATTCAAGTATAAAAAAAGAGAGGTATTTACCTCTCTTTTTTTTTTTATTTAACTATTTACAACTGTTTTATCTCGAATTACTTTACCTGTAGCAGTTCTCTTAAATTCAGGTATAAATACAATTTCTTTCGGTCTTTCGTATTTGTCTAACACCTCAAAAACAGATTCTTCTATTGTCATAGGTACGCCTTCAACATACAAGACTAATTTTTCTCCTAAAAGTTCATCGGCTTGTCCGTACACAAAGAAACTATTTGAAATTGATGAAGCTAGCTTTTCTTCAATTTGCTCCGGAATTAATTTAATCCCTCCGCTATTGATTACATTATCAAAACGGCCTTTCCAAACAAACTGTGTATCTGAAACCAAATCGACCAAATCATTAGTTACAATTTTCTCACCACTAATTTTATGGGCGTCAATGACCAAACAATGTCTATAATCAGTTGAGATTTTCACATTGGGCAACACGGTAAAAGCCGACTCCCCTACTCGTTTGGCAGCAATGTGCGTAATCGTCTCAGTCATTCCGTAGGTTTCATAAATCTGAGAGGGTATTGTAGCTAGTCCGCTTTCTAAAGGCTTATTGATTTTGGCACCGCCAATAATTAACTTTTTAATTCGGTGCAAGTCCTTCAAGGAGTTTTTGGCTTGCAAAGGGACCATCCCACAAAAATCGAAATCCCCTTTAGCACGCTCCATCGGATGCGAACTTGGAGCTACAAATTCCATATCCAAACCTAAGATAAATGCTCTGACAAACATCATTTTACCGGCTACATAATCGGTTGGCAAACAATGAAGCACTTTTTGCCCAGGTTGTAAACCAAAAAAATCGCCGGTGGCTAAAGCCGAATTGACCATCGCTTGTTTGTCAACACGTATAATTTTTGGAGTGCCTGTAGAACCCGAAGTATTCATTTCTAAATACGGTTTTGGATCAAACCAATCTAAAATAAAAATGCCTAAAGGTTTTTCATAATTTTCGCCTTCTTTAATAAAGGAATAGGCTACACGGAGTAAATCCTCTTTGGTAAAGCTAAAACCGTTTAATTTGAATTTGTTATGAACGTTTTGATAAGTTACTGTATTCATTATTCTATAGCTATTTAATGATTGTTTTTAAATTGTCCCGGTTAGTTTTTCGCGCCAGTTGGCCCAATGGTATTTTTTAGCAAAAAGTAAAAGTAAAATCGGGAAAATGATACAGACTGGTAAAATAATATCTGATAAAACACTTGGATCAGAGGTGCTTTTAAAAATGGAATGGGTTTGAAATGCAGTCCAATCAGAAGTAACTAATAACGCCCCGATAAAATTATTAGCAAAGTGAAACCCTAGAGCCAATTCGATTCCGTCGTCCATCAAAGTGATTATTCCTAAAAACAATCCTGTTCCAATGTAATAAATCAATATACTATAGCCCATTTTATCGACCTCCGGATTAGCAATATGAAGCATACCAAAAATAAGTGATGTCATCAGTAAAGGAAACCATCTGTTTGTAGCCAAATTGCCAAAACCTTGCATCAGATAGCCTCTAAAAATTAGCTCTTCGCAACCGATTTGAAAAGGAAAAAGCAGTAAGCCTACTACAAACAAACCTAGAAAAGGAAACAATTGAAACTGAAAAATAAAATCCTCTGGATAGAGTAAATAAAAAATAATTGTGGAAAGGATCGAGATTCCGGCCCAAATGGAAAATGAAAATAGAATTCGGTGCCAATCTATTTTCTTTCTAGAAGTAATAATTTGTATAAATGATTGTTTGTGTAAAAACCGAACTACAGCATATAATTGAAAGAATACAAAAACAAATGATAGCAACATTAGAAATAAGCTAAGGTTGGGTTCTAAAAATCCCATTGTAGCTTCATAAGAATCTGGATAAGGTATTTTATCAGTAAATGATTTGATATATACACCCAACATAAAAGGAAACTGACCAAAAAGTGAAGCACAAAATATGAGAACAGAACCAATTAAATATTTCCAGAACTCTTTTTCTTTTGGGTTAACTTGTTTTAAAAACATACTGATTGGACTATAAATAATAATGATTCTAAAATACGGTTTTAAATCCAATATTTTTATTACTTCGCAAAAAAATAATTTATGATACAAATATACCATAACCCACGTTGTGGAAAGTCAAGAAATTGTTTGGCATTGGTAACCGAAAAAGAATCAGAAGTTGCCATTGTAAAATATATTGAAACCCCTCCAACAGAACAAGAAATCAAAGCTATTTTACAAAAATTGAATTTCAAACCCATTCAGTTGGTCAGAACCAAAGAAAGCATTTGGATGGAGAACTATAAAAACAAATCACTTACTGATGAAGAAATTATTCAAGCTTTGGTGGCACATCCAATTCTAATTGAAAGACCAATTGTGATCAGAGAAAACAAAGCCATCATAGGCAGAATTCCTGAAGAGGTGACGCAATTTCTATTGGAATAATTTTATTTATTTTTTTATTTAATAGATTCATGTAACCTTTTCAGTATTTATCAGTCTAACCCCCCGTAACTAAAAACACCATTGATGAAAAAAATAAATGCGATTGCATTAATTGTACTGTTTTTGAGCAGTATACTAAGTTTTGGGCAACAAGCACCAACTAGTTCTAAAGTAAAAATAACTGGAAAAGTTATTGAAAAAACAAGTAAGCAACCACTAGAGTATGCTACAATTACCCTTCGATTACCCAACAATCCAAAAGCTGTCACTGGAGGAATTACCAACAACAAAGGGGAGTTTTCTGTCGAAGCTGCTGCAGGCAATTATGACATTACAGTAGAATTTATCTCCTTTAAATCTACTGAATTTAAAGGAAAGAATATTGACTCCAATACTAATTTAGGAACAATAGGTTTAGCAGAAGACGCCGCTCAATTGAACGAGGTGGTTGTTCGTGCTGAAAAAACCACTGTCGAAATCAAATTGGATAAAAAAGTGTTCAATGTTGGAAATGACTTAATGGTAAAAGGAGGAACAGTAAGTGATGTTTTGGGGAACATCCCTTCAGTATCGGTTGATGTTGAAGGAAATGTTAGTTTAAGAGGAAACGAAAATGTAAAAATTTTAATCGATGGTAGACCTTCTAACGCGATTAATATAGTGGAAGCCCTTCGAATTATTCCTGCAGATGCTATTGACAAAGTAGAAGTAATTACCAATCCATCGGCGCGCTATGATGCTGAAGGTGGTGGCGGAATCTTGAATATCGTTTTGAAAAAAGGAAAAAATCAAGGATTTAATGGAACTTTTATTGCCTCTGGGGGAATACCTGATAACAATGGATTAAGTGGAAATGTAAATTTTAAAACTGAAAAGGTGAGTTTATTTACTACTCAAGGGTACAGTTTTAGAAGTAATCCTGGAAACATGATCAATGAAACTACCTATTTCAATTCGAATAATTCGATTCGCAATTATATTGTTGAACCTAGAGAAAATGACCGTTATGGTAAAGGATATAATGGAAATTTCGGTATTGACATAGCGCTAGACGCAAAAACATCTTGGACAAACACCTTCAACTATCGTAATAATAATGGGGAAAATACGGATAGAGTTTTCCAAAATTATTATACCGCTTCCAAACAATTTGATTATACTAAAAACCGTATCAACAAAGAAGATAGTGATAGTGAAAATATAGAATACACCACCAATTTCACAAAAAACTTCAAAAAAGAAGGACACAAGTTTACTATTGACGGTTCTATTTCATCTAATGATGATGTTAATATTGCTGTGGTAACTGAAACAGGTACTAATACAACTACAACCAAATTAGACAATACTATCAACAATCAGAAACAAGACCGAGTTTTGATTCAAAGTGATTATATTTTGCCATTAGGCAAAGGAAGTCAGTTTGAAGCGGGTTATCGTGGGGATTTTTCAAAATTAGTCACTGATTATCAAGTGAAGAATGAAGGTGTTATCAATCCTAACTTTACTAATGTTTTAGAATACAAAGAAAAAGTAAACGCGGTTTATACTCAATATGGTTTCAAAAAAAATAAAGCATCCGTTCTTTTAGGTTTGCGTTATGAAGATTCTAATATTGAAATTAACCAATTAGCTACTTCGGATTTTAATACCAAAAAATACGGTAACTTATTCCCTAGTGCATTCTTTACTTATGAGATTTCAGATAAAAGCAGTACTTCTATCAGTTATAGTAGAAGAATTCAAAGACCTAGAGGAAGAATGTTAAATCCATTTAGCAACTTGTCTAGTAACATCAATATATTTGTTGGTAATCCTGATTTAGATCCTTCCATGACTGATGCCATCGATTTTGGATATATCAAACGTTGGTCAAAATTAACCTTAAGTACTTCATTGTATTACAACAAAACAACTGATGTGTTTCAGATGGCTCGAAGAGAATCTGGGAATTTTGTAAATGGGACACCAATTATCATCACTTCGCCAATTAATATTGCCACCGAATTTAGAACCGGATTCGAGTTTACCTTAAACTATTCACCCTACAAATGGTGGAAATTGAATTCTAACTTCAACTTCTTCCAAAGTGATACTAAAGGAGATTTTGTATATACTAACTTTAACAATGTAGTAGTAACACAAAAATTCAATAATAACGCAACTTCTTGGTTTAGCCGTTTGACATCTAAAATTACATTGCCCTCTAAAATTGATTGGCAAACTAATTTAATGTACATGGGAGGACAAACTAATGCACAAGGAAAAGTATTAGGTAACTTTAGTGCCAATTTGGCCTTCAGCAAAGATGTATTCAAAGACAAAGGAACTTTTGCGCTAAATGTAAACGATGTTTTTAATGGTAGAAAAAGAATTATGGAAACCTACCTTCCAGGTGTTTTAAGCTCAAGAGCTGAAATGCAATGGAGAGTAAGGCAAGTAACTTTATCGTTTACCTATCGTTTCAACAAAGCTAAAAACGAAAGAGAAAAACAACCTAAGAAAATGAACGAAGGTGGTGGCGGTGAAATGGAATATCAAGGATAATTAATTAGTAGACTGTCTGAAAAGGCAGTCTTTTTTTGCATAAAAAAAGCTCCGAATCTCGGAGCTTTTTTACTATCAAACAATCAGATTAAGCTGATTGTTCTTCTTTCTTTTTTGCTTTCTTTTCTTTGTAAGCTTCCCAAGAAGCTCCACCAACCCAGTACGACACGAATCCAACTAAAAAAAACATTAGCCAAAATCCCATTGTCAAAATGGTTAAGAAAAGTAAAAAGCCTAAGTACTGTGAAAAAGTAAACATATTTTCAGGAATTTGTTTGTATACAAGCACAAATGTAAGTTTAATATTTTGGCCTGACAACAAAAAAATTAAAAACTAGGTCAACTTTTTTATATTGATATCAAAATTAGAAAATTACCTTAAGTTGATATGCTCTAGAATTTACTTAAATACGGTAGGAATATAATATTGAGCCAATTGATTTCCAAAGAATTCACTTGTCTCTTTAGGATATTCAATTGTGGTGTCTGGCACAGCAACTACCACAATGGCTCCAGGGTGATGCAAATCAACTTCTTTATTTTCGTTAGGTAAATAACCATAAAACGGATCTTCCGGAGTAGATTGACGTAGTGTGCAAGCAATGGAATTCGTACTCATAGGATTCAAATCAGCTACAACTCGCAACTTACCGTCTTTTGTATTCAATAATTCTTGAGAGACAAGCACTGATTTTCCATTAATAGACGAATTAATAATACAGATATCTGAAACTGTAGTAAAGGATTCTAAATTAATTTGTTCAGGAGAGTCAATGAATGTATATACTGCTTGGGCAAAATTCTTGGAGAGAAAATCATCCGAACTTACTTTTTTTATTTTTAATGCTTTCATAATGACCTCAGCTCCATCTAAATTAGCTTCTGAACCAATAAAAGTAATTTTCAATGGAGGTAAAACAGGTCGCTTTAAATAGGTTATCAATGACGTTTGATCTGAAAAAGTAGCAATGACAGGTAATTTAAATAATTCAAATTTAAGTCCGAAAGCACGAAAAGCATTATAGGTTCCTACAAGACTGGTCAAAGCATCCAAAGTAAATAATGGATTCCCTTTCTTGATTAAATCCGTAACAAATAGATACTCTTTACCAAGAATTAAATTCGATGGAGCAATCGGGTTGATTCCTATCAAAACATCACAATCTGTAATATCACTACTAACTGTAATCCCTTTTGATTCATATTCTTCGTCCGTAAAGATTCGATTATCTGAAGATTCTACTCGAAATTCCAACTTTGGATAAAGCAATTTCAATTCCTCCAATTGTGTTGGAGAAAAAGCAACTCGACGGTCTAATTCCTGATTTAATTCTTTTACAATCCCGAATTTTAAACTCATTATTTATTATAATTATACCTTTTAAATTTTCTTATAAATTAGAAAATCATACTATTTAGACTTAAATTTTGATTCCAATTAAAATAAGACTCCTTGAAACCCAATTAAATACCATTTTAATAACATTTTGTTGTGGATAAATAATTCCTCATATTCGAAAAAAGCCTTCCTAAAAGCGATGGAATCAATATATTTGTGATTCAAGTACCACTACACAAATGAATTATTTTAAGAAGGCAAATATACTACAAATACTGGTTTTATCTCTTGTTTTAAACTCTTGCGGTAAAAACGAAACTGATTCTGATATTAAAGATTCGGAACTTCCCGAGAACGTCTTACCTAAAATGAGACCTTTAACTAATGAGGAACCAAAACTGAGTGAATCCTATGTAAGGTCTACTCGACAAAAAATCGCTCATTTTTACAATAAAAATTGGCCAGGAAATAGTGCAAATGGCGCTTTTCTGGTAGCTAAAAACGGCCAAATTGTTTTTGAAAAATACGATGGATTGGCTAATCTTAGCAAAAAAGACAGTATTACTCCTACTACTCCATTGCATATTGCTTCCGTGAGTAAGGTGTTAACTGCGGCAGCTGTATTGAAACTGGTTAATGCAAATCGACTGAAATTAGATCAAAAAGTCAATACCATTTTAAAAGAATTTCCATTCCCAGAAGTGACTGTCCGAATGTTATTAAATCACCGTAGCGGATTGCGTAATTATGCTTATTTCACTGATCGGAATGATGGCATTTGGGATCGCCATAACCGTTTGACCAATCAAGATATTTTGACGCTTTTGGCGACCAAAAATATTGGACTCGAATCACGCACAAATACTCGTTTTGCCTATTGTAATACCAACTATGCCATGTTGGCACTGATCATAGAGAAAATAACTAAAAAGAGCTACAAAACTGCGATGACTGAAATGATTTTCAAGCCTCTTGGAATGAAAGACACCTTCGTTTTTGACTATGAAAAAGATAAAGACCGAATTGTTCCTTCGTACAAGGCTAACCGAGTAGAAATTGGCAAGGACTACCTTGACGAAGTGTATGGAGATAAAAATATTTATTCTACCGTAAGAGACCTATTGAAATTTGATCGTGCTAGAAGTAGAAAAGATTTCTTAGAACCTGCTTTGGCCAAACAAGTTCATATAGGGTATAGTAATGAAAGAGAAGGGGAGAAAAATTACGGTTTAGGTATCCGTATGATTAATTGGAAAACAGGACAAAATTTTTATTTTCATAACGGTTGGTGGCATGGTAATACTTCTGCTTACATTACACTTCCTAAAGAACAAGTTACCATAATTGCTTTATCAAACAAAATGAATAAAAGCACTTATAATGTTAAAAAAGTGGCGCCACTTTTTGGAGACTACCCTTTTGAAACAGATACTGACGAATAATCTCATATAGAAATTACGATTTCAAATACCCAAATCAATTCGTTTTATCCCTTAAAATGATTTACCTTTGCCACTCGGTTTTTGGGTTAGTTATTAACTTTCCAATAATCGAAATGGGGTCGACTGGTTTTGACAGCAGGTCGAATTGAAAAGTAAGCAGGTCGAGAACTGAAGTAATTCTCGTTAATAAAAGGCTTCACACTTTTTACACGGCGAAGGAAACTACGCTCTTGCTGCATAATCTGAATCATAGTAAGATTAGCCTCGTCCTACCAGGTAGGAAAGCAGGATTCTCCTCAAAGGCTTTGGTTTATAGCATTTGATCTAGGGGAATCGTAAATATAAACCTAGATTTTCGTTGGTTTCGGGCGATTTTCGAAAATAAAGAAGCTAAGTGTTTTGTGGCTGTTTCTGGCCTAGCAAAACATCGAAAATTCAATCAGGAAATAAGCCTGTAGAAAGCTCTTTAGTTGCTTGTTTGGACCCGGGTTCGATTCCCGGCGACTCCACAAAAAAAGCCTTGTATTTTATACAAGGCTTTTTTTTATTTTAAATCAGATTACAATCCCAATTCCTATTAGTATCGTACCACAACTGTCCTCGGTCAACTTCTAATGGACAATCAAAATTATTAGTATACAAAGCACCTGTTCCTAACCCTTGTGGCATCAAACTGTGCTGTAAAAAAGTCCATTGTGCAATCGCGTTTAAACCTATATTACTCTCTAAGGCTGAAGTAATCCACCACCCGATTTGGTGTTTTTCGGCCAACGAAATCCACTCTTGTGTGCCTCGAAAACCACCCACAAAACTAGGCTTCAAAATGATATATTGAGGTTTTATTTTTAGCAATAAAGCTTCTTTATCAAATACCGAAAACACACCAATTAGCTCTTCGTCCAAAGCAATAGGAAATGGACTAGTTTTACAGAGTTCTGACATCCTGTCAGTGCTATTTTTAACAATAGGTTGTTCGATACTATGTAATTCAAATTCAGATAATTGAACTAATTTATTTAAAGCGTCATTTTCATTAAAAGCGCCATTAGCATCAACTCGGATTTCGACTTGTTCAGCGGTAAAATTAGCTCGAATAAAACGCAATAATTGGAGTTCTTTGTCAAAATCTATTGCGCCAATTTTTAATTTTACACATCGAAAACCAGCAGCTAGTTTTTCTTCTATTTGTTCTTTCATAAATGACTCCTCACCCATCCAAATCAAGCCATTTATTGGTATCGATTTTTGACCTTGAGTAAAGTCAGATGGAAAAAGTAAATAAGGTGTTTCACTTACTAAAGATTGGAACGCCATTTCTACTCCAAACTGTATCGAAGGAAACTCTAACAAAGCTTCCCAAAGTAAATCTTTTCCCAAATGAATATTCGCGCAAGTCCAAGCTAATTTCTCTTCATAATCGGGACGATCGTCACAACTGAGTCCGCGAAGAATACCACACTCACCTATTCCTTTTTTACCGTCATGTTCAATAACAATAAACCAGGTTTCTTTATCTGTCATTACTCCTCTTGAAGTTCCAGATGGTCGTTTAAAATGTAGTAGGTATTTGTGATAGGTTGCTTTCAATTGATTTTATTCTAAAATTTTCAAAACAGCATTAAAGTTTTCATTTTGAATTCCTGCCTTTTGAAAAGCATCAAAATCCAATTTTGTTTTTTGTATCCAACTCAAGCTATCCGTGACATTTTGATTTACATAGGTTTTATGAATTGATTTAGCCGATTTGTAATTACCGTTTAGTAAATACGCATGAGCTAAATTCAATTGAATCAACAACTCGGTTGCGTCTTGTTTTTCAGCTTCTTGCAAAACCTTAAGAGCTTTACCGTATTGTTTGGTGATTAGATAATAATAACCAAGTGTGTTGTAATCCAAAGCAGCACCTTTTGTATTAGTGATAATCGTATTCATTTTAGCAATTGCCGCGCCGTACTTACCTTTTTTAGCCAATACTGCAGCTTGTGATCTTAAATCCGAATTGAATGCGCTAGAAGCTCCTGTTTCATTAAAACAAAGCGCACCATAATCTTTAAAAGCTTTATTGCGTTCTTCGATTAATAATTTATGAAACTCTTTGAACGAATATTTTGTTTGAATTTTATCCGAAACACAAACACAAAAATCATCTGAATTAGACATTTTTTGAGCTAAGCTAGATGTTTTACATTGGTCAATTATTGTCTTACGATTTTCTTTGGTCCAACCTCGACTCAATTTATAATCTACCCAAGGTACTACTTCTAGTATAATTTTTTGGTTCAAAATCCAGTTGTTACTTTCAAAACCAAACCACAACAGATTGGAATTTGCGCTCCACTTCAAACAATCGGATTTATCTGTTGACAATCGCTTTGCATCTTTACTTACAGGTTCGTCTTGTACTAAGCAAGCATCAGAAGTATCTCCTGAAGCTATATAATTGTTCGCCGCATCCAACTTAGAAAAGATAGCATATTTACATTTATCGTCTCCTGATATTTTAGATAGTAAAAATACCGCTCCAGCTGATCCTTGGCTAATCCCTGTTGGATCTGGAATCGCTTTTAAAACCGAAACCAAACTATTGGACATTTGCTGGTTTTTATCCAACAGCGTGATGCGGTAAATTATTTCGGTAGTTCCTGTTGGCAGGTCATCAATCTTAATTAAAATTCGATCTCTTGCAGACACCACTATCTCTTTGGTAGTAGAGCGTTCTTTATCCCAGCACCCCTCTTTTTGAGCATGTAGCACCGGAATTGTCATCAAAAAGAAAAAGAGGAAACTGATTTTATTTAACATACTAGATATTCGTGTAATTGAGATGGCAATTAATAGTAATCACTTACGAGTTATTTACAATTAAATCTGAAAAGAAAAAGATCATGCATAAGGCTAACAAAATAGAAAGCGCAAAAGTACTCAATGCTACTTTTTTCAATTCAGGATCTAATAATTTAGTGTTCTCGTTTTTACGAACTGTATTTAGGTGTTTTATTAATGGTATATAGGCTAATAAAAATAAATACTGATCGAAGTTAAAATCACTTAAAACAGCAAACAACAACACCAATATCATGGCGCCTACAATCAGAAAGTAATGGTATTTTTTTGCGTTTTCGATTCCCATTTTAACCACCAAGGTATTTTTTCCTGATTTTCTATCAGAAGCTTCGTCACGCATATTATTCAAATTCAAGACTGCTACACTTAAAAACCCAATAGCGGTTGCAGGCAAAATCAAAACCACGTCTAATTGTTTGGAATACAGAAAATTAACACCAAGCGTACTCACTAATCCGAAAAACACAAACACAAACACATCACCAAAACCTCTGTAACCATAAGCTGAATTGCCTACAGTATAACGAATAGCTGAAGCGATGGCTGCAATTCCTAAAATTAAATAGAATAAGGAATACCCTAAATTATGCGCTCCGAAAGCCAGAAAAATTAAATATATGGCCGACAATAAAGTCAATATTGAAGTCAAAACAATAGCGCGTTTCATCGCTTGAGGCGTGATGACTCCGCTTTGAATTGTGCGCTTAGGACCTACTCTATCTTCGTTGTCTGTTCCTTTCATTCCATCACCATAGTCATTGGCAAAGTTGGACAGGATTTGCAATCCCAAAGTGGTGATAATTGCAAAAGCAAAAAGTTTCCAATTGAAAACCTCGGTTGGGGTAAGCACATCATCTGTTGGGTTTGCCAACGCATACATACTACCCACAATAATTCCAGAAACTGATAAGGGCAAGGTTCTTAATCGAGCAGCTTCGATCCAGTGTTTCATTTTTAGTTTTTATAAGATTATGTTTTAAAAGTGTAGCATTCTACCTTTTATGGCAACCATTTTTTCTCGAAATTCGGTTTTCTTTTTTCCAAAAAGGCATTTCTACCCTCTGTCGCTTCTTCGGTCATGTAGGCCAAACGAGTCGCTTCACCAGCAAAAACTTGTTGCCCAACCATACCATCATCGGTTAAATTCATGGCGAATTTCAACATTTTGATAGACGTTGGTGATTTAGCCAAAATTTCTTGCGCCCATTCATAAGCTGTATCTTCTAATTCATCGTGAGGAATAACCGCATTCACCATGCCCATTTCATAGGCCTCTTGAGCCGAATAATTGCGACCTAAGAAAAAGATTTCACGGGCTTTTTTCTGCCCCACCATTTTGGCTAAATAGGCCGATCCATAACCTCCGTCAAAACTTGTCACATCAGCATCGGTTTGTTTAAAAATAGCATGCTCTTTACTCGCTAAAGTCAAATCGCAAACTACGTGCAAACTATGACCACCACCCACAGCCCAACCAGGAACCACACAGATAACTGCTTTTGGCATAAAGCGAATCAATCGTTGTACATCTAAAATGTTCAATCTATGATAGCCGTCTTCACCAACATATCCTTGGTGTCCACGTGCTTTTTGATCCCCTCCACTGCAAAAAGACCATATTCCATCTTTAGAAGAAGGGCCTTCAGCTGATAACAAAACGACTCCAATTGAAGTGTCTTCTTGCGCATCGTGAAAAGCTTGTAATAATTCGGAAGTAGTTTTGGGACGAAACGCATTGCGCACCTCTGGGCGATTAAAAGCTATTCGTGCTACTCCATTGCATTTTTTATAGGTAATATCTTCAAATTCTCGGACGGTTTGCCAATCTATCTTGCTCATAATTCTTTGATTTGAGTGTAAAAATAAGTCATTTTTTAGATTCTTTACAAAAAAAGGCAACTCAATAAAATGAATTGCCTTTTGATACTGATATAAATGAATATTTACTCTTTAACCAAGTAAATTCCGTCGTCTTTTATTTCAATTAATTTCTCTTTATACAAAGCTCCTATCGCTTTCTTAAAAGTCTTTTTACTCATTTTTAAGACCGTTTTAATGTCTTCTGGATGCGAATTGTCATTCAAACGTAAAAACCCGCGATTCGCTCTTAATTCATCCAAAATCTTCTCTGCGTTCGGCTCAATACTTTGGTACCCTTGTACTTGCAAAGCCACATCAATTTTGTTGTCAGGACGAATATTTTTAATAAATCCTCGCATTCTGTCTCCTGTTCGTATCGCATCATCATAGACCTCATCTTTGTACAACAATCCTTTGTGTTGTTCATTGATGATGACATTGATTCCAATTTCGGTAATATGAGAAACAATTAAATCTACTTCTTCCCCTTTTTCAACGGTCAAATGATCGTTATTCAAAAACTGATTGGTTTTACTTGAAGCCACCAAACGGTTGGTTTTTTCGTCCATGTATAAATACACCAAATAACGCTTTCCTTTTTCCATGGGACGCGCTTGTTCTTTGAACGGAACTAAGATGTCCTTTTCCATTCCCCAATCCATAAAAGCCCCAATTTGATTGATGTAATTAACACGCAAAAGTGCAAATTCATTCAACAAAATATAAGGTGCTAAAGTGGTGGCTACCGGACGTTCTTCGTGATCCAAATACACAAAAACGATTAACTCTTCGCCTATTTCAAATTCGTTAGGAACGTATTTGTTGGGTAAAAGCACGTCGTGAATTCCTTCAGGATCTTTTTCGGGATTCCCCAAAAACAAACCTACTTTGGTATCCCGTAAAATCGTAAGTGTATTGTATTTTCCTATTGCTAACATTTCTTCTGTTCTAAAGCGCAAAGGTACGAAGCGATTTTGAATATCCGAGCTATTACTCAGAAACAAAAAAATAGCCTTACTTTTTCTATATTTCTTTTCGTGTACTCTTTATAAAAATAACTATTTTTGCGGTCTAATTTTTTAGCTATGCCAAATAAAAAATACAAAATTGCAGTCATTCAATTGAATCTGAATGATGTTGCCGAAAACAACTTAAAAAAATGTTTGAGTTGGGTTCGTGATGCAGCTAGTCAAGGTGCCGAAGTAATTTCGCTACCGGAATTGTACAGCAGCCATTATTTTTGTCAAAGTGAAGATGTGGATAATTTTGCTTTAGCAGAACCGTTGTACAGTACTTCTTTTATTGCATTTAGTGCATTAGCCAAAGAATTAGGTGTGGTAATTATTGTGCCTTTCTTCGAAAAAAGAATGGCCGGAATTTACCACAATAGCGCTTATATTATTGACACTGATGGATCTGAAGCGGGTTTGTATCGCAAAATGCACATTCCAGACGACCCTCATTTCTACGAAAAATTTTATTTCACTCCTGGAGATCTTGGTTTTAAAGCTTTCCCTACTAACAAAGGAAAAATCGGTACTTTAATTTGTTGGGACCAATGGTATCCTGAAGGAGCGCGATTGACTGCCTTACAAGGCGCCGAAGTATTATTTTACCCAACTGCAATTGGATGGCATCCTTTAGAAAAAGAAGAGTATGGCGTGAATCAACACGGTGCTTGGATGAATGTGATGAAAGGTCACGCTGTAGCAAATAGCGTGTATGTTGCCGCTGCCAACCGTATTGGTTTAGAAAAATACCTGCCGAATACCTCGGGAATTGAATTTTGGGGTTCGTCATTTATTGCAGGACCACAAGGCGAAATTTTGGCGCAAGCCTCTCACGATAAAGAAGAAATCTTGATTGCCGAAGTCGATTTGGATTTGCAAGAAAACGTTCGTCAAAACTGGCCTTTCTTTAGAGACCGCCGTATTGATGCATTTGGAGATATTACCAAAAGAGCCATCGATTAATTATGAGTACTCCTAACAGACGTTTCCCAGCCGAATGGGAAAAACAAGAAGGTATTTTACTTTGTTTTCCACACAATGGAAACGATTGGCCTGGCAAATACGAGGCCGTTCAATGGGCTTTTGTCGAATTCATAAAAAAAGTAGCGGCTGTCGAAAAAGTATTTTTAGTTGTGGCTGATGAAAAACTACAAGCCAAAGTAACTGGAATGCTCGAAAGAGCCCATGTTCAAACTACTAATGTTTCCTATATTATTCACAAAACGAATCGTTCTTGGATGCGCGATTCGGGGCCCATTATTGTAAAAAATGGTTCCAAAAGAGAAGCTTTGAATTTCAACTTTAACGGTTGGGCAAAATATTCCAATTTCCAATTAGACAAACATGTTCCCAACAAAGTAGCCGATTTTTTGAACCTGCCTTTAACTCAGGTTACCTACAAAGGAAAACCAGTAATTGTAGAAGGCGGTGCTATTGACGTAAATGGAAAAGGAACTTTATTAACTTCCGAAGAATGTTTGATGCATCCTTCGATTCAAGTCCGTAATGTCCATTTTACGAAAGCCGATTACGAAGCTGTTTTTAAAGAGTATTTAGGTGTTACCAATGTAATCTGGGTGGGAGATGGTATTGAAGGAGACGACACTCACGGACATATTGATGATTTATGCCGATTTGTCAATGAAGATACGATTGTAACCATTATTGAAGACGATCAAAAAGACGCTAACTACCAACCGCTGCAGGAAAATCTTAAGCGTTTGCAAAATGCTAAATTAGAGAATGGTCAAACGCCAAAAATAGTATGTTTGCCAATGCCAAAGCGTTTGGATTTTGAAGGCTTACGTTTACCTGCTAGTTATGCCAATTTCCTGATTTTAAATCAATGTGTTTTAGTACCTACTTTTAACGATAGTAAGGATCGGATTGCTTTGAACATCTTAGCGGATTGTTTCCCTGATAGAGAAATTATTGGTATCAATGCCACCGATTTTATATGGGGATTCGGAACTTTACATTGCTTGAGCCAACAAATTCCATCATAAATCGGAATTCTAGTATAAAAAAAACGACTGATTGCTCAGTCGTTTTTTTTGTGGTGTTAAATACTATTATTGTTTAGTAAATGACATTTTTCGTCCATCGCCTAAAATCATTTCAAATCCTGATTTAGCTTCATTAAATTCTATTTGCAAACCTGCTCGTTTGGATTCGAATTTGTTTTTACCAATTGGAGTCAAATTGAATTTTGGATAACCAACAATCTCTACATTTAAAGCCCCATTTTTTTCAGTAATGTTAAATTTAAGTGGCGCTTTATCTGTTGTAAATGTTCCCAAAAACCCATCTAAAATTAAATCTTCGTCTACTTTACCTTTTTCAGCAGTCCAAACATTATTGGCTTCATTCACATCAGGAAATACGTGATCAGGATCTAATGTAATACTTTCAATTGGCTCAGTAGAATTATGTTTGAATGACCAGTCTACATTTTTTTGCCAAATTTCTACAGGTAATTTTACACGCGTAACTTTACCACTTTTAGTTTTAACATCTAAAACAATTGGCATAGCCATTTTTTCAAAGTTCTCAATATTGATTATGATTCCTTTAGCTGGATCGTTTTTGATATATTTAATCGAATTAATTCCTTGGTCTAAACGCCAATTGTATTGGAACCATCCTCTCCAAAACCAACTTAAATCTTCTCCAGCTACATTTTCAATAGTTCTAAAAAAATCATCTGGCGTAGGATGTTTGAATGCCCAACGCTCAACGTAGGTGCGCAAAGCCAAATCAAATCGTTCTGGCCCTAATATGTGTTCTCTCAACATCACTAAACCAGCACCTGGTTTAGAATAACACAAAGTACCAATATTAGCCTCCTTCATATTATCAGGTGAACTCATCATGGTTTCCAAAGCGGGATTAGTATACTGCTCGGCATCTTTATGTAAATCGGCTTTATCTTCTTTGTATTCGCCATTATTAAAATCATGCGAACTCAATGAATTAATAAACGTATTAAATCCTTCGTCCATCCATGCAAATAATCGTTCGTTAGATCCAACAATCATTGGGAACCAAATGTGTCCAAATTCATGATCCGTTACTCCCCAAAGACTAGCTCCTTTCGATTCCCATCCACAAAAAACAATTCCAGGATATTCCATTCCGCCTTCATTACCTGCAACGTTTGTAGCTACTGGATAAGGATATTCGAACCATCTTTTTGAATAATTTTCAATTGAAGTTTTAGTATATTCGGTAGATCTTCCCCAAGCATCGTTACCGTCACTTTCAACTGGATAAACCGATAAGGCTAAGGCTTTTTTACCACTTGGTAAATTAATTTTGGCACCATCTAAAATAAAGGCTTGAGAAGAAGCCCAAGAAACATCTCTTGCGCTCTTAATTTTGTAATGCCATGTTTTAGTAGTAGAAACTGTTTTTGTTAACGCATTCACTTCTGCTGCAGAACGAATCAAAACTGTAGCATCGCTTAGTTTGGCTTGTGCCAAACGTTTTTGTTCTTCTGAAGAATATACCTCAGTTGGATTTACTAATTCTCCTGAACACACTACTACATGATTAGAAGGTGTCGTAATTTTTACATCAAAATCTCCGTATTCCAAGTAGAATTCAGAAGCTCCTAAGTACGGATTAGTGTTCCATCCTCTTACATCATCATACACACACATTCTTGGATACCACTGTGCCATGGTGAAAATTTTACCATTTTTAGTTTCCAAAACCCCCATACGATCTGAACCTTCAAATGGAGCAATAAATGAAAAGTCGATTTTGATTTTCACTACTCCACCTTTTGCATTCAATCCTTGTGGAATAAAAACTTGCATTCTAGTATCTGATATAACGTACTTAGCAACTACCTCTGTTGTTTTTCCATTAGAAGATGTAATTAATTTTACCGATTTAATTTTATGACCTCCGTCAAAAATTTGGCCTTGTGCACCATTACGACTTCCAGAAATAGGCACTACAGCATTTCCACGAGAGTCAGCTTGAAATAAATTTTGATCCAAGTTCATCCAAACAAAATTCATTTTGTCAGGACTGTTATTGGTGTAGGTTACTACTCCAGAACCTGTAATTTCATTTTTTTGTTCGTTTAGTTTAGCCGTCAATTGATAATCGGCTCTGTTTTGCCAATATTCGTGACCTGGCTGTCCATTGGCTGAACGCGTATTGGTTCCGTTTTTCGTGTAGAAAAAAGGCGCGAAAGCATCGTGGTAATTGTAATTTGACTTTTGCTTTACCACAGCCGCTTGTTCTTGCGACCAAACTGTGGAAATACTGAGTAAAACTGTCAATACTAAAATGAGATTGTAACGTATGTTTTTCATGTTATTAAATTTTTATCACAAATAAATGAAAAAAAAGCAGAATTTAAACGAAGTCATCTTAAATATATTTGAAAAACAAAACAAGCTTTCAGGTTTTACAATTTATCCTTTTATATTTACCATTCTAAAATAAAAAATACGATGTCAATAATTAGTTTATCAAATGACGTAATTAGTGCTCAAATCAATACATTGGGAGCTGAATTATGTTCACTAAAAAACACCGAAAATAAAGATTTTATTTGGGAAGGAGATCCTGCCTATTGGGGTAAACATTCTCCTGTCTTATTTCCAATTGTTGGTACATTAAAAAACAATACCTACACTCACAATAATAAAGAATACATCTTGACGAGGCATGGATTTGCTCGAGATATGGAATTCGAATTGGTGGATCAAACAGCTAACACTGCTACTTTTTCTATTCAATCCAATTCAACAACTTTAGCAAGTTATCCTTTCCAATTTGAATTGCAAATTCAATACACACTATTCCATTCTACTTTGGAGATAGCTTACAAAGTAATTAACAAGGATAATTCAGCTATTCCATTTTCTATTGGAGCACATCCTGCATTTGCCCTTCCTGGTAATTTTGAAAATTATTCTCTTGAATTCGAAAAAGTAGAACCTTTAGAATATACTTTGCTTGAAAATGATTTGGTTTCAACACAAACTGAAACAATAGCTACCAACTCCAATTTCGTTCCTTTGACCCATAAATTGTTTGAGAGAGATGCTTTGATATTCAAAAAATTAGAATCCAAATCGTTAACTATCATTGAAAAAGAAATACCCCGGTTAAAAGTTCATTTTGAAGACTTTCCTAATTTGGGCATTTGGACTAAAGTTGGGGCACCATTCCTTTGTATAGAACCTTGGTTTGGTTACTCTGACACCACTGAAAGTAATGGCAACCTTTTTGAAAAAGAAGGTATCATTGTATTAAAATCAACCGATACTTTTCAAACCAATTTTAGTATAGAAATCCTTTAACCACTCCTATGTTAGAATTCAACTTTACGCCATTTCCTAATCTCGAAACGCAACGGTTACAGTTACGACGTCTCCAAATTAAAGATGTAGATGAAACCCTTGCATTGCGTTCTAATCCAGAGATCATGAAGTACATACCTAGACCTTTAATTACAACTAAAGAAGAGGCGCTAAAATTTATCGAAACAATGGATACCAATATCAATAGTAATTCATTAATCAATTGGGGAATCACGACTAAAGAAGAAGATCGATTAATTGGAATGATTGGTTACTACCGAATGAAACCTGAAAATTATAGAGCTGAAGTGGGCTATTTATTGTCTGCAGAATTTCAAGGAAAAGGAATAATAACTGAATCTTTAGCACGAGTGATTCAATTTGGTTTTGAAGAAATGGGATTACATTCTATCGAGGCAGTAATTGATCCTGACAATTTTGCTTCAGAAAAAGTACTATTAAAAACCAATTTTATCAAAGAAGGTCATTTTAAAGAACACCAGTTTTTTGATGGGAATTTTTTTGATAGTGTTTTTTACTCTCTATTAAAGAAAAATTTTTGAGTCACTTAAAGTTTAGGAAGCGTATTTATGTACAATTCTTCAACTTTTTTTCGGGCCCAATCTGTTTTACGTAAAAAAGTTAAACTCGATTTCACCGAGGGATTTTCATTAAAACACTTAATTTTAATTAATTCCCCAAGGGTATCAAAACCATAATATTGAACCAATTGTTCTACTATTTTTTGAAGCGTTATTCCGTGCAACGGATCTTTAGAAGATTTGTTTTCCATGATACAAAGATATATATTCGATAAATAATTAATTTAAATAATTCCAAATGAAAAAAATCATAGTGTTTCTACTCTTTTTTTGCCTCCAAATTTCTTTGGGCCAAAATACGATCACTCAATATTATTTCATAAGACATGCCGAAAAAGCAGATAGTTCAAAGAACCCTGATTTATCAGAAAAAGGTTTGGAAAGAGCACAAGAATGGAAAACATTATTTTCAGAAATTAATTTTGATGCCGTTTATTCAACTGATTTTAACAGAACACTACAAACAATTCAACCTATTGTTGCAGACAACAACCAGCTACTTAAAATATACAATCCCAAAATGATAGATATAGAGGCCTTCAAAAAAGAAACTCATGGTAAAACCATATTAATTGTCGGCCATAGCAACACTATTCCCAACTTGGTAAACCAAATCATCAAAGAAAATAAGTACACAAACATTGAAGAAAATCAATTTGGAAACCTGTACATTGTTACTTTATTTGAAAATCAAATTGTATCACAATTACTCCACTTAAAATAATAAAACACTATTGCCTTTTCATTTTTTCTTTTTTGCACTACTTTTGCCACACTATGCTAAAAACAGTCAACATACTTAATAAACGAGCTCGTTTTGATTATGAAATAATCGAAACCTACACCGCTGGAATTGTATTGGCTGGTACGGAAATTAAGTCCATTCGACTTGGCAAAGCCAATATTACAGAGAGTTTTTGTGAATTTAGCAACAACGAACTTTTTGCCATCAATACCTACATTGAAGAATACGCCTTTGGAAATCAATTCAACCACAAATCAAGAAGTGAGCGCAAACTACTATTAAATAAGCGAGAGTTAAAAGGATTGGCCCGAAGTGTTCAAGCCAAAGGACTTACCATTGTTCCTTTAAAAATGTTTACCAATGAAAAAGGAATGGCAAAACTAGAAATCGGTTTGTGTCGTGGAAAGAAAACCTATGACAAACGAGAATCTCTAAAAGAACAAGATACCAAAAGAGATTTGGACCGAATTAAGAAAGCTTTTTAATCAAAAAGTTTTTTTTACAACAAATTATGACTAATTTTGTCTTGACAATATAAAACATTTATATAAAATGAAAACACTAATCAAAAAAGCTAGAGAACAAAAAGGCCTCAAAACTAGAGAACTTGCGCAATTGTTAGGTATTGACCAAGCTTTGATTAGTAAGTTTGAATCAGGCACAAGAAAACCAACTAAAGATCAAGTAGTAAAACTTGCTTCCCTACTGGAGATTGATTATGAAACATTGATGGTTGCTTGGTTAAAAGAAAAAATTTTATATGAAATTGGACAAGATGAATTCGCTCTAAAAGCCTTACAGGTTGCCGAAGAAGAAATACGATATGTTGCAAAAAACAACACTAATACACTTTCAAAATCTTTAGAAACACTTTTGACTCAAATTGATGTTTTAAAAGCTAAATTAGACCGTTTTCGTCAATTTGATAGTTATAGAATTTCACAGGCTTTAGAATTGGAATACACTTTTGAAAGTAATAGAATTGAGGGAAACACTATGACACTTCGCGAAACTGATTTAGTCATCAATGAAGGTTTGACCATTTCAGGAAAAAGTATGCGCGAACATCTTGAAGCTATTAATCATCAGGAAGCAATAGCTTTAATAAAAGAGTTAATAAAGAAAAACACTTCTTTGAATGAAAGAGAAGTTTTATCTATTCATAATCTTATATTGAGGGGGATTCATCCTGAAGATGCTGGTAGATATAGAAAAGTACAAGTAATGATTAAAGGAAGTGGTCACACACCACCTCAACCTTTTTTAGTTGCGAAGGAAATGGAAGATTATTTTATTTGGTACGAAACCAATAAAAATAAATTACACCCAATAATTCTTGCTGCTGAGATGCATGAGCGATTAGTCACCATACATCCATTTATTGATGGAAATGGCAGAACATCACGTTTAGTAATGAACTTGATTTTGTTGCAACATGGTTATGTAATTGCTAACATCAAAGGAGATTACGATACAAGAATGCGCTACTATCAAACCTTGGAAACAGCCCAAACTCAAAACAATAAAGAAGATTTTATCTTGTTTGTAGCTCAAATTGAAAAAGAGAGTTTGGAGCGCTATTTAGCGATTATTGGTCAATAAAAAACCCGCAAATTTGCGGGCTTCGTTTAGTTAGTATCTTCTAATAAGGGAACGAATTTAAATTCTCCTAATTCATGTTTTTCAAATTGAGTTTCATTTTTACGGATCAATAGTGTCATAATTTGTACCTCTTCACCCAATGGGATAACAAGTCGTCCTCCAATTTTTAATTGTGCCATCAATGGTTTCGGAATAATTGGAGCACCCGCAGTAACAATTATACTGTCAAATGGCGCATGAATCTCCAACCCTTTGTAACCATCACCTGAAGAAATATACTTTGGACGAATACCTAATTTTGGTAATAAAACCGAAGTTTTTTTAAACAATTCTATTTGGCGTTCTATCGTATATACTTTGGCTCCCATAGCACATAAAACAGCGGTTTGATAGCCCGACCCCGTTCCTATTTCCAAAATTTTATGTTCTTTTTGAACTTCTAATAATTGGGATTGAAATGCAACAGTATACGGCTGAGAAATAGTTTGACCCGCACCTATTGGAAATGCTTTGTCTTGATAGGCGTAATCTTCAAAACTGGAATTCAAAAACAAATGTCTTGGCACTTTTTTTATCGCCTCAAGTACCTTTTTATCCGTAATGCCTTTTTGCTCTAAAACGCTTACTAATTGATTACGAAGCCCTTGATGTTTTGCAGTGTCTTTCAAAATTCGGGATTTAATTTTGGTAAAAGTAACAAAGAAATTCCAATTCCAAATAGCAAAATTTAATTATAAATGGAACAAATAATTGTCTTTATCGCCTAATTAATTCACCAATTTATTGCTATTTTTGTCCAAACTACATTATTATGCTGAAAATTGGAGTATTGGGTGCTGGTCACCTAGGAAAGATACATTTGCGTTTGTTGCAACAATCGGAAAAATTCGAATTAGTTGGGTTTTACGACGAAAATCAAGAAAATGGAGCTAAGATTGCTGCCGAATTTGGGTACCAACAATTTGATACTATTGCCAAGTTAATACATGCAGTAGATGTCATCGATATTGTAACTCCTACACTATCGCATTACAAATGTGCCAAAGTTGCTATCAAATCAGGAAAACATGTGTTTATCGAAAAACCCATCGCTACCACTGTTGAAGAAGCGGATGAAATTATCGCTTTAGCTAATGAATACAAAGTAAAAGGTCAAGTAGGACATGTAGAACGTTTCAATCCTGCCTTTATTGCTACTAAAAATATGATTGAAAACCCGATGTTTATTGAAACACATCGTTTGGCTGAATTCAATCCAAGAGGTACTGACGTTCCTGTAGTTTTGGATTTAATGATCCACGATATTGATGCCATTTTAAGTGTAGTCAATTCAAAAGTGAAAAACATTCATGCGAGTGGCGTTTCAGTAATTAGTGAAACTCCTGATATTGCCAATGCTCGAATCGAATTTGAAAATGGTTGTGTAGCCAATTTGACTTCCAGCCGAATTTCGATGAAGAACATGCGCAAAACACGTTTCTTTCAAAAAGACGCTTATATCTCTGTTGATTTCTTAGAAAAAAAATGTGAGGTAGTCAAAATGAAAGACGCTCCTGAGGTTCCTGGTGACTTTGATATGATTTTACAAAATGCTGAAGGTGTGAAAAAACAAATTTATTTTTCTAATCCTGAAGTGCAACAAAACAACGCTATTTTAGACGAATTAGAATCGTTTGCTGATGCTATTACTAACGACACTACACCAGTAGTTACTTTGGAACAAGCAACCAACGCTTTGCGTGTGGCCTATCAGATTATTGATTCTATGGAAAATAAATAAGTACCAAATGAAAACAATCGCTGTAATTGGAGCTGGTACCATGGGTAACGGAATTGCCCATACTTTTGCTCAAAAAGGTTTTACTGTAAAATTGATTGATGTTTCTGAAAAGGCTTTGGACAAAGGAATGGACACAATAGCGTCTAATTTGAATCGAATGCTAGCCAAAGGAACTATTTCGCAGGAAGATGTTGCTACAACTATCACCAATATTATTACCTATACCGACTTAAAAGACGGAGTAGTTGGCGCTGATTTAGTGATTGAAGCCGCTACAGAAAATGTCGATTTGAAATTGGCTATTTTCAAACAACTCAACGAATCATGTTCCCATAATACGATATTAGCAACGAATACTTCTTCCATTTCTATCACACAAATTGGAGCTGTAGTAGCACATCCAGAACGAGTAATAGGAATGCACTTTATGAATCCAGTGCCCATCATGCAATTAGTAGAAGTAATTCGAGGGTACAACACCAGCGATGAAGTCACTCAAATCATCATGAATCTTTCGGAAAAATTAGGGAAGGTACCTGTTGAAGTCAATGATTATCCTGGATTTGTTGCTAATAGAATTTTGATGCCCATGATCAATGAAGCAGTCGAAACCTTATACAATAAAGTAGCTGGCGTTCATGAAATAGACACTGTTATGAAATTAGGAATGGCACATCCCATGGGACCTTTACAATTAGCCGATTTTATCGGACTTGATGTATGCCTTTCAATTTTAAACGTGATGCATGATGGTTTTAAAAATCCAAAATACGCGCCTTGTCCTTTGTTAGTCAATATGGTCCGTGCCGGAAAATTAGGGGTAAAATCAGGAGAAGGGTTTTATAATTATGCCGAAAGCAAAAAGGCTGAAAAAGTATCCGCTCAATTCATTTAATACTAAAGACAGCTATGTCAATTCAAAATAATTTACGATCTATCCAAGCATACCTTCCTGAAAAAGTGACTTTGGTTGCGGTTTCCAAAACCAAACCCGTTTCCGATTTAATGGAGGCATATGAAGCGGGTCAGCGTATTTTTGGTGAAAACAAAATCCAAGAAATGACCGAAAAATGGGAAGCCATGCCCAAGGACATTCAATGGCATATGATTGGACATGTTCAAACCAATAAGGTAAAATATATGGCGCCTTTTGTGAGTTTGATTCATGGTGTGGATAGTTTAAAATTACTACAAGAAATCAACAAACAAGCCCAAAAAAACAGCCGAATCATTGATTGTTTATTACAAATCTATATCGCTGAAGAGGAATCCAAATTTGGTTTGGACGAAAAAGAATTAGAAACAATTTTTGAATTCATTCAAGAAGAGAAAAATGAAATGAACCACATCCGAATTGTGGGACTCATGGGAATGGCAACCTTTACGAATAATACAGCTCAAGTAGAAAAAGAATTCAGCCGTTTGAAAACCATTTTTGATTCGTATTCAAATCTGAATACTAGAAACTGCCAACTGAATACACTCTCCATGGGCATGTCAGGTGACTATCAACTCGCCATCAAATGTGGCAGCACCATGGTTCGTATTGGAAGTAGTATCTTTGGAGGAAGATAAATAACAAAAAAAAGAAATTGCTTCCTACTTAGCAATGACTGAAAACTAATCAACTGAACACTGCCTACTAATTTGTACTGTATACTTGACATAGAAACTACCGGAGGTCAATTCAACGAAGAAGGAATTACCGAAATCGCCATCTATAAATTTGATGGTCACGAGGTGGTGGATCAATTCATCAGTTTAGTCAATCCCGAAATACCCATTCAGCCTTTTGTGGTCAAATTGACAGGAATTAATAACGCCATGTTGCGTTCGGCACCCAAATTTTTTGAAGTGGCCAAACGCATTATAGAGATTACTTCTGATTGTATCATCGTGGCACACAATGCCTCCTTTGACTACCGAATTTTACGAACCGAATTCAAACGTCTAGGCTATGATTTTCAAGCCAAAACATTGTGTACCGTAGAATTGTCTAAAAAATTAATTCCGGACCAACCTTCTTACAGTTTAGGTAAATTAGTTCGTGCCTTGGGTATTCCAATGTCCGACCGACACCGAGCTAGTGGCGATGCCATAGCAACCACCAAATTGTTCAAAATGCTTTTGGAAAAAGATGTAGAAAAGCAAATATTAAACGACTATATCAAACAGGAAATTCAAAAAGGAATTGCGCCAAAATTGTTGGATATTGTAGAACATTTACCTTCCAAAACTGGAATATATTACATTCATAACGAAAAAGGCGATTTGATTTACATTGGCAAAAGCCGCAACATTAAAAAGCGAATCAACCAGCATTTTACAGGAACTTCAACCAAGTCTAAAAAAATACAACGAGAAGTTTATTCGGTTACTCCCGAAGAAACGGGTAGCGAATTGATTGCGCTTTTAAAAGAAAGCGAAGAGATCAAAATCAATAAGCCCGTTTATAATCGTGCCCAACGCAAAAGTATCTTTGAATGGGCTTTGTATACTGAAAAAGACAGCAGTGGTTACTTGAATTTAAGACTCCAAAAAGTCGACGGTCGCAAAAAAGAAATCACCTCTTTTACCACTTTACAAGAAGGTAAAAATGCCCTTTTTCGCATTACCGAAAAGTACCATTTGTGCCAAAAATTAACGGGTTTATACCAAACCAATGCCGACTGTTTTCAATACAAAATCAAAGAATGTGATGGCGCTTGTATTGGCAAAATCACCCCTGAAGAATACAATGCACGAGTTCAAAAATTCATTACCGAAAATAGTTTCGAAAACAAAAATATCGTGATACTTGACCGTGGCCGAAACATTAACGAACGTTCCGTTGTGCTTATTGAAAATGGCATTTACAAAGGCTATGCGTTTTACGATTTGAATTATCAAGTAACCAACATTGACGTCTTAAAAAATATTTTGATTCCTATGCAACACAACCGCGATGCCAAAACAATTATTCAAGGACAAATTAGGAAAAGTAAATCGCTAAAAGTAATTTCGTTTTAATTTATTAGGAGCTATTCCCGCTTTCCGTTACAATCTTTGCTCTAAAGCAAAGGATTTTCACTACAATCGGGGCTAGAACACGTTTAGAATTCGCAGATGAAATACCTCATAACCATCATTGGACCTACTGCTATCGGAAAAACTGCCTTAAGCATTGCTTTGGCACAACAATTTCAATGTGAGATTATTTCCTGTGACAGCCGACAGTTTTTTAAAGAAATGCGCATAGGCACCGCCGTTCCAACGGATCTAGAATTAGCTGCTGCACCACACCATTTCATTCAAAATAAATCCATTTTTGAAAACTATAGCGTTGGTGATTTTGAAAAAGAGGCCATTGCAAAACTCAACGAATTATTTAAAACCAATGATTTTGCTATTTTGGTAGGAGGCTCTGGTTTGTATGTCGATGCCATCTTAAAAGGGTTTGATTCTTTTCCTGATATTGATACTTCAGTTCGTGAAAAAGTCAATGAAAATTACGAGCAACATGGAATTTCGTATTTACAAGATCAATTAGCCCTTTTGGATTCCAACTATTTTAAAAAAATAAGTTTGGAAAATCCGCAAACACTACAAAATCCGCAACGCATGATGCGATTTGTAGAAGTCTGTATTGGTACCGGAAAACCTTACTCCTCTTTCTTAAATCAAGCAAGAAACAATCGGAATTTTACGCCTATCATTATTGGTTTGGAAGCCGAACGAAGCGTGATGTATGACCGAATCAATCAACGAGTGGATATCATGATAAACGATGGTCTTTTGGCGGAAGCCGAACAATTATATCCACACAAAGAATTAAACGCCTTACAAACCGTAGGCTATCGCGAATTGTTTGCGCATTTTGATGGTGAAAGCACATTGGACTTTGCCATAGACGAAATCAAAAAGAACACGCGCCGATTTTCAAAACGTCAGTTGACCTGGTTTAAAAGAACCGAAAACACCCAATGGTTTGACTTTGAAACCGATAGAATAACAATTATCGATTATATTCAATCAAACATAATTTATAATTCATAATTTTTTTATGCCAATCGCTCCAAATTTTACATCTGTTTTAAGCAAAGACTGGGAAATTAATTTCACTCAATGTGCGCCTAACGGCTATTTGAAATACACCGAATTGTGTAATTTATTGCAAATGACGGCTGCAGCCCATTCAGAAATTGGCGGAATTAGTTTTACTGATATGCAGGAGTTTCACCAAGCTTGGGTGTTGAGTAGAATGCGTGTCGAAGTTAGTGAATTGCCTAAATGGCGCGATGTAGTTACTGTAAAGACTTGGATTAATTCGTTAGAAAACTCCCGCTCGGTTCGTGCTTTAGAAATGTATGTCAATGGAAAAAAAATTGTGGGATCTGAAACCTTTTGTGCGGTTTTCAATACCGAACTTCGTCGTCCCGAAGCTTTGGCTTTGCCTTATGAACATTTTGAATTATTTCCGGATAATAAGGCAACACAAGCTACTTTTTCTAAAATAAACTTGAATCACGACAAAGAAATGGTCTTTGAAAAAACGGTTCGCCTCTCCGATTTGGACATTGTCAATCATGCCAACAATGTTAAATATTTAGAATGGTGTTTGGATCTAGCCGACGAAACCAAAATTTTGAACCAAGAAATTGATAGTTTCGAAATGAATTTCATGAAGGAACTTTCGTTAAATGACGCAGTGATTATTCATGAAAATACAGAATCTCACACTAGTATTTTTAGTATTACCAAAGAAGACAAAAACTGTTTTGCCTTACAATTAAACTGGAAATAAAACGTATTGAATCAACTTATGTAAAATTTTTTAAAAAAATATTTTTTATTTGTATACACAAATAAAAAATACAGTATATTTGTACCTACAAATTACGTAGCAACAAATATGAAGATTGAAGACATTTTAAAATCTACTGTACCCATGGATAATTCTAAAAAAATTATCATGAATATAATGTATACTCAAAACATAATTGCAGAAAGTTTTAACGAAATATTGAAGCCCTTTGATATTTCATCTGAACAATTTAATGTACTTCGTATTTTAAGAGGACAAAAAGGAAATCCAACCAATATGTTTGTCATTCAAGAGCGAATGTTAGCCAAAACCAGCAACACTACCCGATTAGTAGATAAATTGTTGCTAAAAGAATTGGTAACACGCGAAGTATGTCCTGAAAATCGAAGAAAAATAGAGGTTACCATCACCCAAAAAGGTTTGGCTCTTTTACATGAATTAGAACCTAAAGTTAAATTACACGAAGATTCCTATTCTCAAAAATTATCAGAGAAAGAACAACTACAATTAAATGAATTATTAGAAAAATTTAGAAATCAATAAACAATAATAAATACTATGAGTACATTTTTAGAAAACCAGAATTGGAGATACGCTACCAAGAAATTTGATGCTACAAAAAAAATCTCAGCAGCTGATTTAGCTTTTTTGAAAGAAGCAATTCGTTTGAGTACTTCTTCTTATGGTTTGCAACCGTATAAAGTTTTCATTGTAGAAAACCCAGAATTAAGAGCAAAATTAGTTGCCGCTTCTTATGGACAAGCTCAAGTAGCAGATGCCTCACACTTATTGGTTTTTGCTAACGAATTGAATTTTGGCGCTGCTGGAATTGATCAATTTGCATCAACCATTTGCAAAACGAGAGAATTACCATTAGAAGCCATTCAAGGTTATGTGGACTATATGAAAGGAAACATCACGGGGTTGCCAGAAGAAGTAAGAAACATTTGGACTTCAAAACAAACCTATTTAGCTTTGGGTAATTTATTAAATGCTGCTGCTGAACTTAAAATAGACGTTACACCTATGGAAGGTTTTATTCCTGCTCAAGTAAATGAAATCTTAGGTTTAGATAAACTAGGTTTGCATGCAAGTTTATTAGCTCCTATTGGCTACAGACATGAAGAAGACGCTACACAGCATTACAAAAAAGTTAGAAAATCAAACGACGAATTATTTATCACACTTTAATATTAACAATCAAAATTTAAAACAAATG
>JACCDU010039025.1_pt1 | contig 46028 bp, 45 predicted proteins | sample 7446081 | NCBI WGS metagenome assembly JACCDU01 (sample SAMN15323447, study PRJNA562643) | freshwater metagenome | isolation source: river surface water | place: USA:Blue River Watershed | collected 2017-08-17 | reverse complement strand
TGTGTGCAGCACTCGTTGAGCCATCGGCACTGCTTAAAAAGAAATCAGGTTTACGAACGCCTAAATCATCAAAAAAAACTTGGTTGAGTTCATAGTCATAGTTTTGTCCTGTGTGCACGAGCACATGATCACAATGCTCATCGAGCGCAGCCAACACACGAGACAAACGGATAATTTCGGGCCGCGTACCCACAACAGACATTATTTTAAGTTTTTTCATTATTTTTAAACCGTGCTCGGAACGGTGTCTGGGTTTGCTCGGTCAAATATTTCACTAGCCCATAACATCACCACCATTTCTTCAAAACCTATGTTGGTGATGTCGTGTGTCCAACCTGGCACCGTTTCTACCACCTCAGGGCGTTCGCCAGACGTTTCTAAATAATACATTTCGTTGGTCAGCATGTGACGAAAGCCAAAACGGGCACGGCCTTTAATAACCAAAAACTTTTCGGTTTTGGTGTGGTGGTAATGACCGCCCCGGGTAATGCCAGGGCGGGCCGTAAAAAAGCTGAACTGGCCCGCATCGGGCGTTTTGAGCATCTCCACAAACACACCTCGGGTGTCTAAATGGGCTGGCACGCCATAAACAAATTTCTCGACCGGCAAATAGCTTACGTAGGTGGCGTACAAGGCGCGAGTCAAGCCCGTGCCCACGCGCTCAGACACCAAAGTGCTGCGGCAGTTCTTGAACGCATCGATTTGGTCTGACAGTTCACCCAAGGTGATGTTGTATTCGGGGGCGACCGTGGAGTGACTCAAGCCCGCGATAGGCTCTTGCAGTGCGTGTAAAAAGGCATTCACCACGTCGTCCACGTAGACCAAACGCACACAGGCCTGGGCATCGTGGACCTGTATCGGCAAGTCATGCGCCATGTTGTGGCAGAAAGTGGCCACGACCGAGTTGTAGTTGGGGCGACACCATTTGCCAAACACGCCAGGCAAACGGTAAATGACTACAGGGTTGCCGTTCCTTTCGGCCAATTGGGCTAGGACCTTTTCGGCGGCCCGTTTGCTGCGACCATATGGGTTGTCTTGTTCGGCTTGCGCCGATGAACTGAACAACACTGGGATGCGTTTGCCCATGCTTTGCAAGGTGTCGCACAGGCGCTGCGTCAGGCCGATGTTGACCTCGTCAAAGGCGGCGGGATCGGTGGGCCGGTTTTCACCGGCCAGGTGCACCACCGCGTCAGCTTGGGCCAGCGCCGCTTGCCAAGCGCTGTCACCTTCCTCGCGCATGAGGGTCAAGACTTCGGTGCCAGCGCGCTCACGTAAGTGCAACACCAAATTTTTGCCAATAAAACCGTTGGCACCAGTAACCAGGACTTTCATGGCTTACTCCTCGGGCTCCACATGTTCACCCCGGGTAATTGCTTGCATGAAGCGCAGCTTCATCAACAAAGCCTGCATGCCAGCGACGTCCAGACGCTTGGTGTTGTGCGAGTTGTAGTCGGTAGCCTCAGAAATTTTGGTCTCACCCTGCTCCACGAACTTACCGTAATTCAGGTCGCGCAGATCGGGGGGCACGCGGTAGTAGCCGCCCAAGTCTTCGGCGGCCACCATCTCTTCGCGGCTGAGTAAAGCCTCATAAAGCTTTTCGCCATGGCGGGTGCCGATCACCCGAACCCCATGCTCGGGCTTCCCCGCTAAAGAGGTCAAGGCTTTGGCCAACACCTCAATGGTGGCGGCTGGGGCTTTTTGCACGAAGATCTCCCCTGGCTGGCCGTGCTCAAAGGCGTACAGCACGAGGTCCACGGCATCGTCAAGCGTCATCATGAAGCGGGTCATGTTCGGGTCCGTCAGGGTGATGGGATTACCAGCGCGAATTTGTTCAATGAACAGCGGGATCACCGAACCCCGAGAGGCCATGACATTGCCATAGCGGGTGACATTGATGACCGTCTGGCCACTGCTGCGCGACTTTGCCACAGCAACCTTCTCCATCATGGCCTTGCTGATGCCCATGGCATTGATGGGGTACACGGCCTTGTCGGTGCTTAGCACCACCACGCGCTTCACACCACACTGAATAGCCGCTTCCAGCACGTTTTCGGTGCCCAAAACGTTGGTCTTGACGGCTTCCAGCGGGTGGAACTCACACGAAGGCACTTGCTTCAACGCTGCAGCGTGATAGATGTAATCCACACCGCGCACTGCGTTCATCACCGACTGCGGGTCACGCACGTCGCCAATGTAGAACTTCAGTTTAGGACTGTTGTACTGTTTGCGCATGTCGTCTTGCTTCTTCTCGTCACGACTGAAGATCCGAATTTCGCGCAGATCTTTATGAAGGAAGCGCCGCAATACAGCGTTACCGAAGGAGCCAGTCCCACCAGTAATTAATAAGACACCGTTCTTCATCGTCGCATTGTTATTCATGTTTTAGGCTTCTTGCGACGCGCAGGCTATTGGAAAAGACAAAAAATTTGTTGAGCATAAAGGAGATCAATGTAAATACAGGCATACCCAATAACTGCGCATAGTCACCAGGTACATTCAGCCAATTAATAGACAGTAGTACGGCACAAAGATTCATAAGATAAGCAAAAACAACCACCAACAAATAGCCAATCAAATGCGTAGGTTTTAGTGTCGATAGGCCGAAAGTCCAGCGACTGTTCAGCACGAAGCCAAGCAGAATGCAGGCTAAATAGCCTGCCAAGTTCGCACTCACATCACCCCAATAGAGTCGCCACTTAAGTGAATAGATGATGACTAATCCAAGAAAGGTATTGAGCAGTCCCACGCTTGCGAACTTGATCAACTCCGCCAGCATCCCTTTAAGCGATTCATTAAACATAATTTCTCCCCCCAACGGCAACCACGATAGTAGGCCTTCGACGAATCGACAAGCCGTCAGAAAAACTGGGAAGTACATGGGGAATCGAACTTTCACATCCTTGTAGCCCGCATCCCTGCAACGCTGCGCCAAGACAGGAGCGCGTATCAGCTCTGCGTTCTCGGCAATCATTCACCAAGCGCACAGTCAGGGGGCTGTAGAGGTTGTGCACAAAAACCATCATTCCACCTAGCATGATCTGGCCGCACCCAGAGACCAGCCACTTGTTGCCCTCATGCAACAGAAAGCTGACCAACTCACTATAAAACAAACTCGCGTGCTCTAGGCTGTCCTGTGAGACATCCGCGCGCAAGAGCTCAGACCGCGCAAAGTGCCTGCAGACATGCGGCATGGACATAGCAACGCCGCAACCGAAATCCATAAATTTCAGGTCCAAAATGGCGTCCATGCCCGTACGTGTTAGTACTTCGCACAAATCGCGGATCTTGTAGTCAGCTAAATAGGCTAAAACCTCACCAGAAAGGCTGGCACTCTGAAGCAGTACCTCATTATTGCTGTGATCGTACGAGCCGAATTCCTGCTTCGTCATCGATTCATCCTCTATTTAGGCTGGCAATATAGGCCATACGCTCTGCTCGAAGAAGCGCTGCAGCCCCCTCAAGCAGCGTGTGCCGACGGATCACTCTGTCCGCTGTTAGCGGCGACACGGATCGATAAGCAACTCTGGGCGCGTACAGGACAGACAGGTTATTGCGGCAGCAAACAATTCGCAGCCTTCTTTTGTTCAGTCGATTGAACGTCGCAACAATTTCGGAAATAGTCACACTTCTTTCGGCGGCGACGATTCTCACCTGAAAGCGCTCGTTTCCGGCCTGCAAGGCCTGAACCGAAGCGATGAAGTCACTTGCCGCATCGTCAATATACAGGTAATCCCTCGACGTATCCAATGGCACGAAAATCTCGACAGGCTGGTGCCTAAGTGCGCAACGCGCGATATGCGAGAGCAATCCCTGTCGCTTACCCTGCGCCTGCCCAGGCCCGTACAAGGTCGAGAAGCGAGCGATCAGCACAGTGGCCACGTTCTGACGGGAGGCGAAATGCTCCAGTAATTGTTCCTGCGCCAGCTTGGCCTCCCCATAGCTGTTGGTTATCATGACTGGAGTAAGCTCTGTGATCTCGAAATCTGGACTGCCTGCATAAAGGGCTCCGGCCGAACTGGCAAAACCAAGCACCCCAGGTATGCCGCATATCAACAGACGCTGCGTCAGCGATGCTAAAAAGCCCTCCAACGCTGTGGTCTCGACCCCCAGATCCACTCGACTACTACCCATAGAACCAACACCCGCCGCCCAGTAAATCTCCCAGGTGTCGCCTACTGAGAGACCAGTAAGAAATTCACTGATCGCCCAGTCGAACTGTACTCGCACGAGTTGATGATTACCCCAGTCGAAAGGCTCGGGATGACGGTAGACTTCGACGACGTTACGACATAAATCTCGGGCCACGGCGCCGCCCAACATTCCTCCCGCACCAAGAACCCAGACACGCTTCACTTACAGCGTCCTGTTGCTTCGAGTCCCAACAACATACAAAGGCTTGCCCATAGCAATTCCCATAGAAACAGCCAGATACTCGGCGATCATGCCTAAGGAAACCAAGATGCAACCGGAGAAGAAAGAAACGACGATTACCAGCGACGCCCACCCCTGAACTTGGACATTTCCAGTGATCTTTTCATGTAAGGCATAGGCTCCAATGAACAACGCGATGGCTACCGAGAAGAAGCCTAACAGGGTAATCAGTCGTAAAGGTCGCGTACCAACCGTCATCAGCATAGTCCAGAAATGGGCTAAAAGCCGACCGTAGGTATAGCCAGAAGCGCGCCCTTCTTCCGCGCGCACATAAACGGAGCATTGACCGACCCGACCAGCAATCCAGAGCAACCCCACATCGAGATAAACACCATGTCCGCAATAAGCGGCGAGAGTTCGAGCGATCTCTCCCTGCACAAGGCGGTAGCTATGAAAATACTCTACTGCATCGTGCCCCATCATTACCCTACCTATGCGCTTGGACAGCCGACTCGTTAGGTTACGGATGAACCCGTGCGGCGGAGTGTTCTTTGGCTGGGCGTACACAACTTGTAACTCTTGCCCCAGCGCGCAATCCAACAAGCACCCGATGTCAGCCGGATCATGCTGGCCATCCTCGTCCATAGTGATGATCCATTCACCCGTAGCGGAACTCATGCCCGCCAACGTGGCGGCATGCTGACCGAAATTTTTAGTCAACCAGATTGGTTTGATCTTCGGATATTGCTCGGCCAAATGCCGAACCACTAGGTCGGAGCGATCTGGACCGCAATCATGAACCAGTAGCACCTCGGAAACGGCGAAAGTGCGGCCTTCGGCACTGCTTATTGGCTCAAAGTAACGCGATATCTCGGCTACCAGCACAGGAATTGATTTCTCACCTTTATAAACGGGTATCACGATGGAAATATTTATTACAGTCTCAACCATAGTCATTCTTTCTCCGCTCTCATCCAGTTGGCTAATGACATCCCCACCTTCTCTAGCCATGAATCAACAACGTGCACTAACACCCATGCTAGTAGCAAGTAATTACCGAACATATAGGCGGGTATGGGTGGGAAATAAAGCACGAAACCCGCTACGCCCGCAAACAGAACTGCCATCCTTAGATACATACCGCAGCACGCCATGACTAGCATAACTAGGGCGCCAATACCTGCACTCAAATAACTTAGCGTCAACGACTTAGTTATATAGCCCAATGAAAAACTCTGCCCGATGTTGATCACAGCGTTGCGAATCAGCTCACCTGGCTGTTGCAAAGCATAACTGAGCAACTCCTTACGTAGTGTGTCGTAGTAGGCGGAACGAGTCGTTGTGTCATAGTAATTACCATTTGATGGGGTGGTTTCGATTTGCGTCCCGCTCAAATCTTTGTAGCGGCTGTAGCCCGACTCATCTGAGAGCTCGATCCCTGCCGCATTGGGGTAGGCACCTAAGCCAATATAAGCTGTATGCCATGGCTGCGCAGGATTTTTTACCAAAAGCACAAACAGCAACATCGTCAACAAGGCGATCCATGCATGCACTGTTCGCTCCTTCCAGGCCCAGTAAACCAACATGAATAGACATAACACCAGCGTAGATTGACGGATAAGAAATACGACCATCATGGCCGCGAGCATATAGTAGATCTTACGGTTAAGACGGATACCCCCCCTTGCTTCGTATGCCAACCACAAAAGGGCAGGCACAACCTGCCAGTAGTAGTAGAAAGCAAAGGTAACAAAATGCAGTACTAGCGGATTCAGGCCGTAGGCAATTAAGAATATCCAGCGCTGCCGGGACGACACCAATACACGCATGACCCACAAGACGGAAGCGACATGGAAGGCGACCTGAAACCATAGCACGGCCTTGATCGATGGCAGCCAGAAGAGTAGCGCCTGTGCGATCCACACGATGAAGACGTAGCCCGGATCAAGGATCGTATATTGCTTGAGATCACTGGGCTGTCCTCGCACAAACGCGTACTCAACCTGATCGGCATAAGGTAACTGCGCAAAACTGATATAAGCCGCCGCATCGATCTTCCATGAAAAGTCCAGACCGAGATTGGCTGCACCAGAAAAATAGGGATATATCCATGCAGAGCTTTGAGAGCCTTGGTTCCAGAAAACCGTAGCGGCGATGAGCATAGTCGCTGCAGCGAAGGCCATCAGCCAGGGCTTGAATGGTTGGGTCATTTCGACAACCCTCCTTTTTTCTTAAACAAGAGCGTCTCGTAAAATTTCAAAATGCTTGGAAGTTGACTTTCATAACTGTAATGATCGATATATGCCCGCTGACCAGAACGACCAAGCTCGCAAGCGAGGACATGATCCCTTGTGAGGAGCAGGACCGCCTCGACAAAAGAATCAACATCTTCAGGCTGAGCCATCAATCCAGCCCGATTGCGCTCTACTACCTCGACCTGATGCGGAAGATCGCTGATCACAATTGGCAGCCCGGCAGCCATATATTCAAAGATTTTGGTATGAATGCCCTTGATTTGCTGCGGCACTCGCAAATTAGGCGAAATCGCGATAGTGGCCTGGTTGAGGATATCCATGATCTGCGGCGGCTTCACCGTGGGCAGCAGATCGATATTGCCCAAACCGCGCTTCGCGATCTCTTGCGTGAACTGCAGTCTGATTTTTTCATCGAAAAAGCGACTAGTGGTCATGATCCGAATCTTCGACCCACGTGCTTGCAAGCATTCAGCAATGTCTAGCAACAGCCAGCTACCATTGTTCTCATGATGAGCGCCAATGAAGACTACCTTCGGCTCACGTTGTGCCAGATCAGACTTCGCCGTGTCGATCAGCGCTCTGGAAGCGTAGTTGTAGATGTAGGTCTTGCGAATACCCCAGGAACCGAAGTCTGGCTCTTGCGAGGGTGCGACCAGCACAATGTTGCGTATAACACGTGCACAACCCCATTGCCCCCAGCGAACACTCCAAGCCAGCGATCGTCTCAGCCACGAGGGAATCCACTCACGTACCAGCATTTCGTCGGGATAATTTTCGTGGACATCGTAGACCACAGTTTTGAATAGCGATAAACCAGTCATCCATGGCAACAGGTCGATGTCATGGAAGTGAACCACGTCCACCTGGCCCAAGATGCGCCACAACGTCGGCAGCAACTGCCTCGGGATATTTAACAGACGCGATGCGCGGGACGGGGCCTTTTTAAAAGGATGAAATATGACCCCGTCGCGCCCAGGTCCAGCCACCACATCCCAAGGTGCCACGAGATGGACGGTATGCCCAGACGACGCCAGCAACTTGGCATGTCGCCAAATACGCGCATCAAAGTCTGGGTGTATAGAAGTAACGATTGCAACCACCATAGGTTTGTTATTGATGAGCAATGGGGTGTGCATAGTTGTTCAATTATTATTGAGAGGCAGATTCAAGCGCGAACCGATACACGGTTTAACGAGACTTACGACCTGTAGGGTCTTGAATCCCTGCCGCTTTCTGCAGCCGATAGTTCGATCTATTTTGAATCATAGTCACTCGTCATCAGTAAAAGTTTCGATGCGTCGCATATTGGGAATGTGCTGCCGAAGCAGTCAGTTGAAGTTTTCGTTGCTGCCTCGCTGCCAGCTGCAATAGGGATCAGCAAGCCATCGTCGGTGTCTATTGTCAAAATCTTCACCCGTAAATTCAAGAGCTTGAGCTTGGCATCAATGGTCTAGCCTACTAAATCACTCATCTTGCTGGTCGCCTTGGCGAGTAATCCGATGTCGCTTTTGCGCTCCACCATTGTCAAGATAGCTTGTTTTTTAGTCGTGCCAATGACGGCATCGCCATCCCAGTGGGCTAATTGCTTCCTCACCTTAATGTAGTTTGACTCATTCAGGGGTACATACGTTGAAACGCACCTGATGCAGGCCATACTCATCCCTCAATACATGCGAGGCATAGCGTTGATCACTTTTACGGCCTCGGCGAAATCTACCCCCACAGCTTCCAAATACCACTTAATATTAGGGTAACGGGGGCGATTCTCGTCCTCTACCAAAGCCAATGCCTCTTCACGCGTCAGATCGCCTTCGCGGATCTGGTTGCTGCGGAAAGTATCGTGCTCGGTAAAACCCGCCACGGTGTAGTACACGTAGTTATAAAACGCCGCCGTACCATCGCCAATGCGCCAAGTGGTGTTGGTGTCGGACGCTTTTTCCCAGTCATATTCGGCCAGGGTTTCGTCAATTTGTTTTTCGTCCCAGCGCCAATAGTCAAAAATGTGGAAGTAGTCGCTCTTAGCCGTGAAACTGCGATAGTACTCACCCGACAAGGTGTCCCATAACGAGCTATTGAAGTAGCCTGGGCTTTTGACCATGGCTTGCAAACGCAAAAACTGGTAACGCAGCTGCTTCATCGCGCCGTTGGCATACACGTTTTTTTCTTCAAAGTCAGGCGGCACTCCCAAGAAGCCAGCCTTAAAGTGCGTGACCTCCAGAGGGTTGATTCCCCACAGGTTCAGACCAATGCCAGTTTGTTGCTTGATGGTTTCAACGTGCTTAAAGAAGTGTTTATCACCCGCGGTCAAAATGCTTATCATGCCCAAGTGCGGCGACTTGAGCCACGCGCGCAAGTTCATAGCAATGTTGTGGCGTTTTTTCGCGATGTCGTCAGCCACGATGATGTTTTCTACGCCCAGCTCAGCACTCATTCGGCTGATGTTGCGGCGACCCAAATCGGTCACCATGCCCCAGTCATAGGTGTAGGTGATGGGCTTAAGCTTGAGTTCTTTGACAATCAGGTGCAAGCCATAACAGCTGTCGCGCCCACCTGAAAAGGGCACGATGCACTCGTCCCCCTGGCTGCGTCGATAAGGCTCCACCAAGGCCAGCAAGTCCTCAATGGGCCGGGGCTTGTTGCGAGGTTTGTAGTGCTTGCAATAGTTGCACACGCCTTGTGCGTCAAAGCTGATGTATGGCATGGTTTCGGGCAATATGCAGCGCGTACAACGTCGCAGGGTATAAGGACGGTAGGTCAGCAGCCCCTCTTCTTGCGCTGTACTACCCAACGTGGGTATCAGATCAGGCCGGTCGGCCGCCTTATCCGACACGGCCACCGCACCGCTGGCGATAGGAATGTCAATAAACACGGCTTCGCGCACCTGACGAATTTGTTCACAACCCATTTGCGCAAGCGGGAATCGTTCGGAAGCATAAACCCAGGCTCCCGCCTTTTGCCCCACATACAAACTGCCGTTGTTGGAAAACAAGCAAAGCTTGCCCAGCGCTGGCAACACCAAAGCACAAGCCACCACGCCACGGCAGGCAGCCATCACACGTGCAGGCACTTCTTCCAAAGTCACGCCAGCGGCCAATGCATCGATCGCAAAGCCGGCGATCACCTCGGTGTCAATCTGCTGCTCGCGCGGTGTATGCAGCTTTGACCACAATACGTCGTGGTTGACCACAATGCCATTGTGAAAAACACAAACCCCATTGCGCACCACCGGCTGGTTGTCGGCCAGACCATTAGTGATCAGGCGGCTGTGGCCAAACACCAGCAAAGAATTGGACAAGTCTAATTGACCCAGCAAATGGGTGATGGAATAGTCTGCTCGGTGGGCTTGGTAGGCCACTCCGTCAAACGACATCAAGCCGCTGGAGTCTTTGCCACGCTGCTGCGCATGTTTAACCAACACGCGCAAGTCGTTGGCGTTGATCTTCGCTGAAGCTACGATGCCGAATATTCCACACATTATTGTTTGCCTAATTCATTCACTATCTTTGTTGCAGCATCACCTTTTCCGTAAGGAGAAAAATTATCTCCTCTTGAACCTAGAGCTGCCTCAATAGTTTTATTAATTAATTCAGCATCCACAGGAGGAGCCAATCTGTTCCAACCACCATCCACCAATTCAACCCATTCAGTTTCATCACGTAATGTGACACAAGGCACTTGATAAAAAAATGCTTCTTTTTGCACACCACCCGAGTCCGTCGCAATCAAAGCAGCAAACTTCTCCAACTGGACCATATCCAAGTAGCCCAACGGCTCGGTGAGGTGTACTTTCGACGCCAACCGATCAAGTTTGCCCACCTGCTGCAAAGCGGCCCTAGTTCTCGGGTGCAATGGCCACACCACGGGTAACTTTTTCGCTGTCTCAATGAGAGCATCGACAATAGCCGCTAATCGATCCGCGTGATCAGTATTTTCAGCCCGATGCACGGTTGCAAGGACATAGCTTTGGGGTGACAGCCCTAAGCGAGCCATCAAGCCTGTGCCTGGTTTAACGCGCCGACCATGATGCAAGGCCACGTCGTACATCACATCCCCTACGTGGTGGATTCGCTCGTGCTCAAAACCTTCTCTCAACAAATGTTGTTTTGCCGTTTGCGTGGGTGTAAACAACCAACGCGAAATTCGATCGGTCAAGATTCGGTTAATTTCTTCTGGCATAGCCACATTGAAGCTGCGCAAACCAGCCTCCACATGTGCTAACGGTATATTTAACTTGGCTGCAGCTAACCCCCCCGCCAAGGTGGAATTAGTGTCGCCATAAACCATCACCACATCTGGTTTTTCCTTGAATAAAATCTGCTCCACCTCGGCCAACATACGCCCCGTCATGGCGCCATGAGACCCGCCATGGATATCTAGAAAATAGTCGGGTTTACTAATGCCCAACTCTTCAAAAAAAACGTCAGACATGTTCGAATCGAAGTGCTGACCTGTGTGCACCAACACTTCGAATAGCCCGTGGAACTTAGTAATTGCGTTCGAAACTACGCTGGCCTTTATGAACTGCGGCCGGGCACCCAAGACCGTGACTATTTTTTTCATAGGCTGATTCGGGGGCAAAGTGCAATACGGTTTGACGAGACTTGGAATATCTCGCGGGACGTCTTGAATCCCACTAGTTTTCTGAATCGGTTAATCAATCTATTTTCGATCATAGTCAGCTCACTCTTTAGTGACCGTGTCCATTCGACGTTTCTTTGGAATCTACAGGAGCGACAAGTCATTGAATTTTATAACTACCAACGGCAGTACTGGTCAATTAAGATGGTGCTGATACACCGTGCTAATCCACCTGCTGATGATGAGTAAATTCTTTTCAAATGCTAACAGCCATAGACTTTGTGTGTACCCTAAAGGCTTGAGGCTGAGCTCAAAAACTTGAGCCGACACGGCTTATGCTGTTGTTGTAAACATTCTATAGCTTGGCATATCCGCGCTTGCATTCGTGCAAGCTGAAGATGGCACGCTGCAATGTACGTATCGCTCCCATTGCCCCTCCTGCTTGAGCGTTTCCTGTTCGGTGTCGACTCACCAATCGCGCGGCGGCGGGTGATCATGTCCACACTGAACATGCATAGGCAAACAAAGCACGCGTATAGGCTTTTGGCCGTTGAAAGTCTAATATTGTAGTCTGCTCTAGGCATTGTCAACATAGACGTGCAGATGAACCGATAAAAGACTATCCAGTGGGTACGTAATTATTTGCCGCGGCCTCCATCACACTCCAAGATAGATAGGCGCCTTGCCCCCCAAGGAGCATGCGCTTGTACTAACCATTAGTGAGCTCCGTTGCTTTCAAACTGGCAGGCTGAGGCTGATGGACACGATCTAACCGCCCACTTTTGAATTCGCTGCTGGTGGTGCTCGCTCTACTTCCCAAGACTTGGGCAATCGGCAAGAATGTCTTCTTCTCTTTCATATAGCTGTAGTTTCACATCGTCCATTTCTACAGAAGCGCTTTTACGCCCTGCTACTTCAAGCTTGGTGGCTAAAGGCACCATGATGCCTTCGCACTCTCCGTCACTAAACTATTCTTTATTTTAATTACACTTCATCCTTGAATCCGTCATGGAAATTGCTATAAATGCATTAGAGTTTTCCAGCGTGCAAAATTTATCCAGCGCCAAATTTTTCGATCATATTTCCTTTTTCCTGCGACAATTTCGTCGAACTCTTTAAGTAGTTCAACATGATTGATAAAATCAAGATCAATACTAGATAACCAAACTCTGCAAATTGGTGCAATCTTGATAATTAAGGCTCTTTCATCAGTCTCAAATCCAATCTTGTCCTTCCGATCTAGAATCTCATCAGGAACAATACCCCTCATGGCCTCTCGAAATACGTACTTAGTTTGACCATCATTAGATATTAAATAATTCTCTGGCAATGAAAGCAAAAATGAAACAAATTCATTTGTTAGAAATGGAACGCGACTTTCAACACCAAATGCCATTGAATTACGATCCCCATGCCTAAGCAAAAAATTAAGCCCACGACTAAATAAAGAAAATGCCAAAATATCGATAACTCTTCGACCTTTAGAACCAGATGCAGATGAAATACGATTCTTACTCAGAATTACCCCGTTAGATACAAGAATATTTTTATTAATCCAATCTGGAGCTGATTTTTTACTTGAAATTTTAAGCAAAAATTCATACGTGTATTTACCTGCAACTAAAGATACAAAATACTTGAATGCTAAAAATTTTGACCTACCAGGCCAATCAGCCCATTTCTTAAAAAAGTCCCATGCTCCAATTATTTTACCGTCCTCCAACAAACTTAACAAACGATGTCCTGGATAACCGATATAGCCAGCCAACATCTCATCAGCACCCTGCCCATCTAGAGCCACTTTAATTCCAACCTCAGCAGTATGCTTAAAAACTCGATATTGTGCATATATACTTGTACTTCCGAACGGCTCTCCTTGAGCTTTAATTAAATCATCTAAATGTGACAACAAATCATCTGAATTTACATGAATCTTGTGCGGTATTGCTCCAACATGCTTATTCACCAGATCTATCCAATATTCTTCATTTATATTATCTTCTACCGCTATATAACTAAATGTATTTATTATTATATTTGGATCTACGTGCCGCATAGCGCAAACTATTGCAGATGAATCAACCCCTCCTGATAAAGCGGCCCCCACAAGAACATCGCTACGCAAATGAAGCCGTATATTTTCCAAGAATTTTTCACGTACAAGAATCACTGCTTCATCAAATTTGATATCTGCGTTCAATTCATAACTAGGACTCCACCATTTCTCAATCTTACGAATCTGACAACCATTTAAATCAAACTCAAGATAACAGCCTGGCTTCAACTGCTTAACCTCATTTAAGAATGTTTGGTCTTCGATATCATAATCACCGTGAACTAAATAATCATAACAACGCTGCAAATTCAAAGATGGCCTTACATTCATTACAGTAACCAAAGAAGGAATCTCTGATGAGAATGTAAATTCTCCATTTTCAAATAAATAATAGAGTGGCTTTATTCCGAAAGAATCCCTCACAAGAGTTATTTTATTATCAAGTGAATCATAGACTGCAAACGCAAACATTCCTGTAAGCTTAGGGAGACAGTCCCCCCCCCATGCAATCCACGCATTCAATAAAACCTCAGTGTCAGAGTTTGAATTAAACTGAAAACCCAAACTAATCAAATCAGCCCTTATCTCCCTATAATTATATATCTCACCATTGAAAACAATTTTAAATCGATTATCCAATGATGACATTGGCTGGTGGCCAGATATAGTCAAATCAAGTATTGAAAGCCTAGTATGGCCTATAACAAAATATGAACTCTTAATTTCATCGAAATCTGAAGCTATGAAATACCCAGAATCATTTGGCCCACGGTGACTCAATGCAGTTAAAAATTTATTTATACGCCCATCGACAACAGTCCTATCATTATCAATATAAACCCCACCAAATCCGAATATTCCACACATAATTTATTCGCCCTCAGCAATTAATTCCAAAAAGGCATTTTCTAAAGCGGGCCTTTTTGCAATGTGCAAACTTTCAAATCCATTTAATTTAATATAATTAGTAAGATTCTTTATTAACAAATTTCTACTCATACCATAACCATGCACATAAATAAAATTACTTGGGTAATGAAGGTAAGACTCATCAATCCTTCCTTCAATTATATTTATATATTTTTTAGCGAGTTCAGCAGGCGACCAACACGATTCTATAAAGCTTAAACCTTTGGCGCTGTATTCGTTTAGCATTTCTGCATTTGATATTATATAATTTAATTTATCCTCAAGATAGTCAGGATGGGTTAATATAACTGGAGGAAATTCTTCTTCTTTATAACTATTTTTTAGGCGTTCCAATGCATACCCAGACAGTAAAACTGGGACCCCATAAACCATTGCCTCCATACCTAAACCACTGAGAGGCAAGTCAGAAAAAACTTGATCGATTAAAAGTGTTGCAGTTTTTAAATGCTCAAGTACATCCTCATTATTCACACCTGTTAATTCTATATATTCAACATTAGAATTATCAATAAGAATTTTATCAATTATCGCCCGGATAATATGGCTCCCTTTACCCGGGGAATGAGAAGGCGCGTGCACTATTTTAATTTTAGCCCCAACCACATACTTATTCTTGCGTGAAATATCAACAAATTGAGCCTGGCATAATCTCCCAATTTTTACAACATCTAAATAATTCCTTTGCGCCAAATATGACGACGACAACGGCGATCCAATTATAACATCTGCATATTTTTCAAAGGCTCTAACCACTCTCAATTGTCTTCTCACTATCGAAAACTGCTTATTCATGTTTGGCATTTCTCTGTTTTCATTTAGAAGTGCCCCATCAAGATATGCTGGCGTCATATCTGATCCATGCGAAAGATTCGCAATAATATACTTATTAAAAAACTTCAGTATCGGCAGATCCCAATTCCATCTTAACAAAGAAAATCCATAACCAAATATATAGGCGTCATACTTAAGCAAGCATTTAATGAAAAAAATAATTCTTATAAAGTCAAACATTAATATCGAAATAATTCTGACCACTATATTAGATTTCTTGCCAATGATATTAATTCTTCTCATTAGTCTTGGCAAACCATCTGCGCCTATATCATCTCCATATTTAAACTGATTCTCGTAAAACGTGTAATAATTACAATTGACACCGGCATTTCGCAATGCCACCGTAAGATTTCTATATTGTCCGGCAATCTCATTAGGCCCAATAAAAACTCTAGATCGCAGCATTTTTAAACACCTCCTTTAAAAGGATATGCTCAATTACAGCTTCATCTTGACCAATTATTTCAATATATCCATTTTCAATATATGCATCAAAAAAAATATTAATTTTTTCTTTAGCACCCCAAAGCCCAGTTTTAATTTCAGCCATAGCCGCCTCAATTGCACTTGCACTGTATTCTGATAAATGATAATTAACACTAAACAACATGATTGGAAGAGGGATACTTGACACATTAAATATTTTCTTATTAAATACCTCTCCAAAAACTTCTTCAAAAACTTCCGAAACACCAACCTCACCCAATACTGAAAATTGTATAGGATGCACTTTAATTCCAAATAAAACCCCTTTATTAATACACCTCAAAACCACCCTTCTTATATTATCTGGAATACATAATTTTTTAATATCTACCTCATCATATTGCAATGTAATAAGCACTGAAGGCGCCTGCAATAGCTCATCTACAATTTTTTTATCATCAGATTCAATAAAATCATTAATATTTTCTCTCAGCCTGTTATAAAATGGATGCCCGTAAACAATTGAATCTACACTGGCCCAATTTTTTTTCAATTTCTCCATTGAATTATAGTCCCAGCAATATACTACATCAGGCATTCCTTTTGTGCCGTACATTGACAACTCTCTTGAATCATAATATCTATTTATATCTATCAACCCGTGCTGAACATCGATTACTGAAACATTTAAAAGCTTTCCTGCATAGCATAAATCTTCGCCAGGTTGAATACAAATAACTTGACTCGCACTATGTTGTTTTATGATTTTTAACCAGAAATTTAAAATGCATTTTCTTCCAATATTTTTCCTATACCACCCAAATATTAATTCAATAATGAATTGCCGCATTCTAGCCCTTGCATACTCGCCATTCAATGATTCGGGATTCCTATAAGAAACATCTTCTGCAATATTTGAATATGGCAAAGCATAAGACATTACCAATTTGCCATCATTAATTAGTTCATCATATATTGAATCCGTTAATGGCGAATATTTCAGACTCTTGAAGTAAACGTGTCTATGATCATCGTGACATAGCACTATAACATCTGCTTTTCTTATAGGGTAATTATTAAATTGGAATAAATATTTAAATTCATTTTTAAGTTTTTTAAATTTTTTCATATTTAATTTTTGTTTTTATTCGGGCTTGACGCAACTATGCGGCTATTAGAACGGAGGGGGGGGGGCTAGGTGAATTGAACATTAAGTGACGGACAGCGCCTCAGACTTGCAAAGTTACCACGCAGTCTGGCAACGATAAATTACGGCTAGAAGCCCAGTCCTGACTTCAGGTCGGTTACAGGGCATAGGTGGCATTTGTGGTATTCATTGGAAAGCGGCAGCACTTATAGAGAGAGAAAACGGCTCAGCAGTTTCAAGCCGTTTTCGCCGCTCTTCTCTGGATGGAACTGACAGCCAATTACGTTCTCGCGCTGGATTGCCGCGGTGATCTGGTGACCACCATAGGTCGCTATCGCTAGGATGTCGTTGGGGTCTGTCGGCTTCATGTGGAAGGAGTGCACCAAGTACACTGATCCGTCCACAGGTAGGTCTTGCAGGACCGTTCCGCCCCATGACAACTTTGGTCCAGGATGAAGCGATGCCCAGCAAATATGCGGTATCTTGAGTGGCGTGCCATCAACGGTTTCGCTAGGGATGGGAATCACATCGCCTTCAATAAAGCACAGCCCCTCGGTCTCGCCGAACTCATGGCTGCGTGTCGCCAGCATCTGCATTCCAAGGCAGATGCCTAATAGCGGCTGTTTCTTTGAGACATAGCTTTTAATAGGTTCTATCAAACCGAGATTATTTAAACCCCGAATTCCATCCTTGAATGCTCCGACCCCTGGAAGTATCAATCGATCAGCACTGATGATGTCATCAGGGGAGGATGATATGCAAACATTTGAAGCACCACAGTGTTCTAGTGCTCGCTGCACGCTGAAAAGATTTCCTAACCCGTAATCAACAACAACGACCTTCTCTTCATTCATACCGATCTCACCATAAATCCTTGTCCAGTTGCGTATCGACGCAGATCTGGGATCGTTGTACGGCCAAAGTGAAGCGCGTCGGCAACCGCTACTGCATCCGCACCTGAATGCACCACTTCATCAAGATGCGCGACTTGTCCAAACCCTCCGCTCGCAATAACTGGAACGTTCACTAATTTTGTAATTTCAAGTGTTAACTCAGAGTCAAAACCCTTCCTTGTTCCTTCTTGGTCAATTGAGGTGAGAAGGATTTCACCAGCTCCGAGCGAAACAGCTTTAGTTACCCACTCAAGTGCATCGAGGCCGCTCTTTTCTCGTCCACAATCGGTGTAAATTTCCCATTGATCTTTTCCATGTCGCTTTGCCTCAATTGATAACACCATACATTGAGATCCAAATTTCTTTGCGACTTCAGTAATGAGTTCTGGGCGACGAACTGCAGCTGTATTAATTGCAATTTTGTCTGCTCCTGCACGCAGCAAATTACCAACATCTTCGACAGTTCGCACACCACCACCAACCGTCATGGGCACAAAAACGTTGTTTGCAGTCCGTCTTACAATATCAATTAAATTAGATCGTCCGTAAAGACTAGCGACAATATCCATGTATATTAGTTCATCAGCGCCTTGTTCATAATATCTCTTCGCAAACTCCTCGGGGGCTCCAATTACACGCAGGCCTTCAAGGTGCACCCCTTTGATGAGATTTTCGCCTTTCACGTCAAGACGTGCAATTAAGCGAATCGGGTTCTTATAATTTTGCGTCATTATTTTTGACTTTCCCATCTCGAGATTTTGCTAGTGAATATTTTTCGTCTTCAACTCCAGATCTGAAGAGCTCAAAATCTTGAGCTGTATCGATATCCAAAGACCTCTCCTTTGGCATAAGGTATGCGACGGTTTCCCCTCCTACAAAACTTTTATTCGCACGTAGCCAATCGATTTGAGCAATATAGATCGCACCGTTAAGGACGTAAATTGGAGGTAAGTCCTGCCGACGCGTAGCCACATTCACTTCTGAAAGTAATCGTTGAAGCCTGTCTCCAGCTGCTACCTTATACATCCAGTATGGCGATTGATCTGCCTCACATACTGATACGCAGCTTGGGGCCCCCCTCTCAAGCATTAGTTCAAATGCAGCATCTATATCCTCAGCGGTCCGCAGAGGTGAGGTTGGCTGAAGCAACATCACATAATCGAATCTTGGCAACTGATCCAGAGCATGCAATAAGACGTCTATAGAACTCGCCGTGTCACTTGCCAGATGGGAGGGACGGGAAAATGGAACATCACAACCAGCAGCCTTGGCTGCAGCCATGATCTCTTCGTCATCACTAGAGAGCACCACCCGGCTAACACACTCTGCCGCAATTGCTGCTTCCACCGTCCAAGCCACAAGAGGTTTGCCACCGGCCAATCGCACATTCTTGCGTGGAAGGCCTTTTGACCCCCCCCTTGCGGTTATCACGACGAGCGTTTTATTACCCTTCATCAGTAAGGCGTATGGCGTAGTTTCCATTCACCATCTTCCACCTTCCATAGGTGGGGAGAGCGAAATCGGTCACATGTTTCAAAAAAATCTTCTCGACTCATACTGATGTAATCCAAAAATTCCTTTTCGTACCGAGCGGGATATTCGCCTTCATAACGACGCATCAAGGCCATACCTTCTTCTTTATCGATGTGGTGATTTCTGATTTCCTGCGCCGAGTCCATCATGGCTCGGCCCACACCAAACTTGATCCAACGGGTGAAATAGAAGAACCCATCGACCTTATCGTCGAGGCTGTTGTATTTTGAATAAGTTCCTTCTGTACGAACTGGATTTGCCTCGAACCCAGTATTTTCTACAGCATAGTAGTAAGCGTCTTGCGGAACCCACTTTTTGTAGTATCCGAGGTATTTGAAGTCGATACCCTTCGCATGGAGAATTTCTGGATCCAGCGGCAAGTAACTCATCAGATCAATCAAAGTAACACCTTCATCGAGATATTGACCAATCTGCTTACCGCCCAAGAGCACATCGCGGATATCTTTACCACCCAGATAATCTAGCGTAAATCCTTCACTCTCAACAGATTCATCTTTCTTTGCATAAGAAGACGTTTTGTGTGAAATCTTTTCACCGTATTCGCCAGGCATTTCGCCGTAGAAAATCAACGGAATATTGAAGCGAGCGGCCATCTTTGCAACGAATGTTTTCTGGCCTAGGATAAAAGGTTGAAATGGGTGAAGCAAGTTGATCGTTGCATTACGCGTCAAAAGGCGATGAATCTTGCCGTTGGGTGTGTACAGATAATTGTCGAATCCCCCGACATGCAACCAGTTTTGGAAATTTTTCCAGCCGATCTCGGTATAAAGATGAGGCGACCAAGTCACTGTAAGTGGATTCATACCGTACTTGTACTTCAGCAAGTGCGACTGCATGGCGCTGTCCTTGCCGCCACTGCCACCAACGATGCAATCGTAACTTCCATCGTTTTTGCGATACTGATTGCAGAGCTCAAGCAACTCGCGCTCGCGGTCATCCCAATCGATTTCTCCCGTTTCTTTCAACTCGTTAAAGTTACACGCATGGCACACCCCGTTCTCATCAAACGACATCGTAGTTTTTTTCGAGTTTGCTCCATGTGAATACTCGTTACTTGACATCGGTTGTTGATTCGACATGTTGCATTTCTTGCAGAAATGAACATAACGAGGAAGACCGTAAAGAACTTCTAACTCTTCCTGCGATTTTGAATAACGAGAAAGATCCACAGATGCTGAAGGTTCAATTTTCATTATTTATTCCATTAACTCTAATTAATCGTTTGGTTAGTTATGTGATTTGCGGGCATGCGCCAGGTCTTCAGGCCGCCCAACATCAAGCCATGGTTCATGCATGGGATAAACTATTGTCCGCCCACCGTTTTGCTTGATATGCTCAAAAAGGGTAGGCATATCACAATACTGCTGATACTTTAGGTGTCTCAGTGCGCAAGGATCAAGGACATATATTCCTGCATTCACATGGCTGTGATAAATAGGCTTTTCCTCAAACCCTTCAATTTCAATACCTTTAGTTCGCACCACCCCAAACTGGTTTTGTATTTCATGCTGCCTGACAGCCATAGTTGCGCTAGCTTCATGGCGATTGTGAAAGTCGAGAAATTCATTGTAATGAATATCCGTTAAAACATCACCATTCGTTACGATAAAGGGTAGTTCTGGGGCTTTAGATAGGAGACTCAGGCATCCAGCGGTTCCAAGTGGCTCATCCTCTCTGAGGTAATCGATACGAACACCATATTTGCTACCATCGCCAAAGTGCTTTTCGACCATATGTCCAAGATAGTGCAGCGATACAACAAAGTTTTGAAATCCGTCTGTCGTAGCCTTTTCAATGATGTGCTGCAGCATCGGCTTTCCACCCACTTCTAGCATGGGCTTGGGACAGTTTTCTGTGTGGGGGCGAAGCCTGGTACCTTTTCCACCGGCCATGATGAGCATCATGTTTTCGATCGCTTTGGGAGCGATGATATTCTCCCATAGGTGCAGACCTATCACCAAACCTTCTTTATCTACGATTGGCAACTGCTGAATCTTGTTGATTTGCATGAGCTGTAAAACAAGGTCTCGACTTATCTCAGGTGGTACTGCCAATGGATTGTGATGGATTACATCGTCTATAACGCTATCGAGTTTTAGCCCCTTTAAAAAAGCTCGACGAATATCACCATCGGACAGCGTTCCGACAAGTCTGTTGCCCTCTGAGACCGCAAGCACGATCTTCACGCTCGAAGCTTCAAGGCTATATATTGCCTGTTGAATTGTTGAGCCTAAGGGAACTAGTGTGACGCGCCAGTCGTGCGTATCGCTATTCATCGTCATGAATTATTTACACCACGTTTTGAAGTACTAAAAGCTTTCAAATCCAAGTTGAAAAACGATTTTTTCAACAGATTTTTAAGGTCATGAGTTCTGATGACTTCTACGATTTTCTCACTCGCGCCACCACTGCCATATGGATTTTTCGTGCTCGTTAGCGTTGAGCGAAAAGATGGTTCGAAAACTGATCTTAGCGCTTTACTAATGCTTTGCAGTGTTGGCTCACAATTTATTACGCTGCTCGCTGTTAGCCTGCCTTTTTGACGATCTCCAATGTTGACTGTTGCGACCCCCATGCTCGGTGCTTCAGCCAAACCGCTCGATGAATTCCCAACCACAGCATCTACGTGCTTCATGCATGAGAGGTAACGCAATTGACCAAGAGAGGTATAGACACGGACATTCTCACGAGTGGCTGCAAATCCATTTACCATCGCCGCCAACTCTCGTCCGCCTGTGTCAGCATTTGGCATTGTGAACAATAAATGCGTATCGTCCAATTCATCCAGCGCAACTAGCAGTTCTGCCATTTGTTGCCCTGAGCTATTTTGTCCCTCAAGGGTGACAGGGTGAAAAGTGATGAGTAGATTACGTGGGCCAAATTTAAATCCCAGCGATTCTTCCAGCACCTCTCTGTCAAGCAATTTGATTCGATTTATCGCGTCAATTCCCAAGCCGCCCACCAGAAAGACCCTGTCGGGTTGCTCGCCAAGCTGGATCACTCGACGCTTATATTCCTCCGCTGCAACAAAATGCAAATGCGACATCTTGGTAATGGAGTGGCGAATGGCTTCATCGAAAGCGCCTTCTGTTGTCTCTCCACCATGCAGGTGGGCAACAGGAATACCGGCAATCATGGCCGCCGCTGCGGCTGCAAAAATCTCAAAACGGTCACCGAGTAAGACGATCAGGTCTGGTGTCAAACGCTCATAAGCGTCTGCATAGCCGATCAGCGCTAGGCCCATGGACTTGGTGACAGCGGTTGACGTATCGGCGCTGAGCAGCATCTCAACTTTGGCATTTATGGCGAAACCAGCCTGTTCAATCTCTCGATAGGTCAGGCCGAACTCAGGGGAAAGGTGCATGCCAGTAGCAATTACTTGCAACTCGAGTTCCGGTTCATGCTGTATTTCTTGCATCAGCCAGCGTAGCAAACCGAACTCAGCCCGGGTACCGGTGACGACACAAATCTTGCGGGTCATAGCGTAATCTGCTCATCAACACCGAAATCTTTGGTGGCAGTACGGCCGACTATCTCATCCCAAAGCATAGGAGACAAGCCAGTACCTGGGCGTTTGGCACCAATGTTTTCAGCACTAAAAGTTTCACCAGCTGAGATTGGTCGAATAGCCACCAAAGACTTACGTGCGATAGGCTTGTTCTTGAGCTCACTTGGGCTGGGCCGTTTGATGCCATCGCCTAACGCTCGCTCGACATTGCGAATACCTTCGATCATTGCTTTGAGCTCGTGCGGTTCTAAGCTGGCTTTGTGGTCTGGACCAGGTAAATTACGATCCAGTGTGAAATGCTTTTCGATGATGGTTGCGCCCAACGCAACTGCAGCGACTGGTATCACTATGCCCGGGGTATGGTCCGAATAGCCCGTATTCACTCCAAATGCCTTCTTCATCGCGACCATTGCACGTAGGTTCACCTCCTCCATCGGCGTTGGATACTCGGTTGTGCAGTGCAAGACGGTGATCAAGTGGCGGGGTGTGCCTGCTCCTTCAATGACTTCAATCGCGGCTTCGATCTCGCCGAGGTTAGCCATCCCTGTCGACAACATCAATGGTTTGCCTAAGCGAGACATATAGCGCAGAAGCGGCAAGTTGGTCAGTTCGCCAGAAGGTATCTTGATTTGCTCAAGACAGCCCAACTCCATGAGCAGATCAAAACTTTGGAAATCAAAAGCAGTAGAGAAGAATCCGATTCCATTAGCTCGACACTCTTCGATCAGTACCGTATGATTCTCCCGCGAAAGCTCAAGCTTTTGAATCATCTCGAGCTGGCTTTCGCTGCTATCTGTTGTTTTCTTCTGGTATTCAGCTTTTGGCGCCGACGAAGAAACAAGATTTTTTGCTGAGAAAGTCTGAAACTTGACTAGGTCAGCTCCAGCAGCCGCAGCAGCAGCGATTAAGTTTTTGGCAAGGCCGATTTCACCGTTGTGATTAACACCAGCCTCAGCAATGATCAGTGTTCTCATTTGATTCTCCTGGCGGGGATGCCAACATAAATCGCATTTGGTTCACAGTCCCTCACGACAACAGCACCAGAGCCAATCGTTGTGTCTGCACCAATGCGGCGCTTTAGGTTTCCAGTTCCCTGATTAATAGCCACTCCGATTCCAATCCAGGCGCGGGTTTCGATGTGAACATTGCCAGTGATGTGGGCGCCTGGCGCTACATAGACACATTCATCAATCACAACGTCGTGACTGATGGTTGAATTTAGGTTGAAGATACAAAAGTCTCCAACCTGAATATTGTTTGTGAAGCGCACGCCTGCACAAACGATAACGCCCCGCTTGGCTTCCAGCAGTTCACGTTGGCCCTTGCCAAAAGAGGCGCTCGGATGAATCAGGTTGGTAAAGCGCAGGCGACCGATGTAGCGCTGCGCGATGTGCTGGCGAATGGTGTTGTCGCCGATGCCAATCACATATCCTATGTCGTGATAGCGATCGATATCGCTTTCGAGGATGATCTGCCCTGGGAATGCGTACGCATCCAGTTCAGCCTTGTCACGTGCCACATAAACCGGTTCCAAGCCAAGCTCCCAAGCGATATCACCCGCCTCCCTTGCCATGCCCGATGTGCCGAAAATCCCAATTCGACTCATTGAGTGGTTGCCTCGGGCAGTACGCTGCTTGGCAGGTTTACGACACGTGCCTCGAGCCATTCGGCGTTATTCAGCGGTCCGCGTAGTGCGTTGGCGTAGATCGGCAGCCGCGTCATCAGAGCCCATATTGGGCGAGTCATTACACCCGCGTCGTTGGTCGCTTCCAGCAGCGCATCGCGCTGCGCGCCATCTTGGCAAATGACGCCGTTCAGCCAGTAGTTTGATCTGCAGTCATCAGGTTCGACGATCGGTTGAATATCGCCGCCCTTGAAGAACTCGATGTAGCGCTCGGCCAGCACGCGTTTGGACGCGATGAATGCTGGCAGTTGCTCCAATTGCGCGCAGCCCAGCGCCGCGTTCAGGTTGGGCATGCGGTAGTTGTAACCGACCTCATCGTGCACGAATTCGTAGGGATGCGGAATCTTTGCAGTGGTCGTTAGGTGCTTCGCGCGCTTGCCAGTTGCTTCGTCGGTCAGCAGCACGCCACCACCGCCCGTGGTCATGATCTTGTTGCCGTTGAAGCTCAGCACACCAACCTTGCCGAAATTGCCTGTATGGCGACCTTTGTAATAACTACCCAGCGACTCGGCCGCGTCTTCGACAAGAATCAGATGCCAGCGCTCACAGACCGTAATCAGCGCATCGAGCTCGACTGGATGGCCGAAAGTGTGCATCGGCAAACATGCACGGATTCGACTCTGCCCAACGCGAGTTCGGCAATCACCAAGGTCGTCAATCAGAGCATGTTCTGTAAGCCAGGCATCCAGCGCGGTTGGCGACAGGCCTAGTGTGTGGCGATCTACATCGACGAAGAGCGGCTCCGCACTGCAATACGCTATAGCGTTACAGGTGGCCACAAATGTCAACGACTGCGTAACCACCAAGTCGCCTGGCACCACCCCAGCCAACTTTAGCGCGATGTGCAGCGCAGCCGTGCCGTTCATCACCGCTACCGCCCTCGGACTGGCTGTAAAAGCGGCCATATCCCTCTCCAAGCGGTCAACATAAGCGCCAACGCTGGAGACGAATGTCGAATCAATGGTGTCCAGTACCAATTCGCGCTCACGGCCCCGGAATACTGGCGCATGCAGCGGGATGAACTCGTCAGTGCGGTACTGATCACGGACGAAACGGATGAGAGAGTCGAACATACCCGCGCTCAGACGTTGTAGATGTCTGCCTTGTATTTCCGGAGATTGTCTGGATTGGTAAACCAATCGATCGTAGCTTGCAGCCCAGTTCGGATATCGAAGCTCGGCTTGAAGCCAGTCATACTGTGTATCTTGGTGTTGTCGCACCACAGGCGAAAGACCTCAGACTTCTCTGGGCGAATACGCTGCTCATCGCTAAGGAACTCGACGTCGCTACCCATTAGCTCGCGGATCAGCGCCAAGGTGTTACCGACGGAGATCTCGTAGTTGGAACCAATGTTCACTGTCTCACCGATGGCGGCGTCGCAACGCGCTAGTTCGAGAAAGCTGCGACAGGTGTCCAGTACATAGTTGAAGTCGCGCGTTGGCGAGACATCTCCTAGCTTGATCTGCTTCTTGCCGCTGGCGATCTGCGTGATGATCGTCGGGATCACCGCGCGTGCGGACTGGCGCGGGCCATAGGTGTTAAAAGGACGGGCGATCGTGACCGGCAAATTGAAAGCGTTGAAGAAGCTCATGGCCATCGCGTCAGCGCCAATCTTGGAAGCGCTGTAGGGAGACTGCGGCTGTAGTGGGTGCTTCTCATCAATGGGAACGTACTGAGCGGTGCCGTAAACCTCACTGGTAGAAGTATGAATCACGCGTTTGACGCCATTTTCCATTGCCGCCTGGCAGATGTTGAGTGTGCCCATAATATTAGTGTCAACGTAGCTGTCGGGTGCAACGTAAGAGTAAGGGATTGCAATCAGTGCCGCCAGATGAAAAACCATGTCTACATCTTTGGTGATGTGTTTGCAATAATGTGGATCACGCACATCGCCATTCAAGACTTCAATTTGGTCACGGCACTCAATATCTTCCAACCAACCCCAATAATTAAAAGAATTGTATTGAGATAGCGCTTTTACTTTATAGCCCTCCCGAACCAACAATTCAGTAAGATGAGACCCAATAAAACCATCAGCGCCAGTAATAAGAACGGTGACCGATGCCATATCAATAGCCACTTCCGTAAATAGCCTGAACGAGCTTCATTGACTGCATTGCATCATATAAAGTTGCTAACTTAGAAGGCTGTCCCATGACAGCCTTAACAGCCTCCTCCGCTTGAACACGTAACCCAGGTTTAAACGATTGGTCCCATTCATGCGTCTTTATAGGTTCCAGTTTGCGTGATCCGTATGACTGAACCAAGGCCTGTTCCAACGGCCGCATTTCCCAACGCTTTTCTTGTGTGGTCACTGTGACCGCCCACGGCCCTGGCGCATTCCAAACGGCCTCGTAAATCCCGACATCACCAGAATCGTAGGTGAGCTTGGCCATGACAAATTGAGGGTTATCAGGATTCCAATGAATGACTGGAGTCACGGACACAATATTTCCACGCCCCAACGTATTGAAATAGTCAATAAGGTGAATCGAATTGGCATACATCCAATTTTTCACAACCAGTTCAGGCTGCCCCGCAATGCGGGCAGCAATTTGATCTTGTTGATCGTAAACATGAATCAATCTGGATCCTTCACATTGATTCATTTCTTCCAGCACTAAATGGGTACTGCTGTACTGCCGTCGGTTAAGTGCGACGTAAACCTGTCGGTCCAGCCTCTTTGCCTCATTCAAAATCTGCTGTGCATCTACTAGGTCATAACCTGCTGGTTTTTCTATCAAGCAAGTCCACGGATACTTGAAAGCCTCTAAGCAAACCTCTCTAACGGAAAGCTCTGGCACTGAAATCACCAACAAATCCGCCCTCGTCCTTTCATATAATTCGGCAACCGAGTCGCAAACTATATCAATTCCCATCTCAAGAGAGAGCGCTTGGGCGCGAGATCGCGTACGACTATGAACTCCGAGGATATTAATACCACGAATATCTTTGAACGCCCTTACATGCTCAGAAGTCATGTAACCAGCACCTACAAAAGATACCGAGCATGCATTATTTTCCATATATAATTCAATCCAGATTAAAAAAGATTGCCAATTTAAACCAAGAATCAGGCCCAAGAAAATACACGAGAGCGATCCAATTGAAGATCAATCTTGACCGTACAGTTATTATTTTCTGCAGATTTATAAGCTGCCGCCAAAACCTCAATTGCCTTTGCACCGTGCGCAGCTGTAACACGGTTATGGTCGTGTATCAAAGCATTGAGAACGAGAGCAGTTGAGTCAATGACTTCTGTTGGAGCAATCGTGGTTTGTGTGAAATCAGCAGGCATTCCATAACGTGTAGTGGGCAGCTCCAAATATTCAGCTTTTCGAACTGTTGTTGTCATATGTCCTGTCAACTCGCTCACCGTAATCAAACCATTACGACCTGCATAAATCACCTCAAGACCATGCCCTTGTTCTGCACCGATCTCAATATACAAACGCTTTCCACTCGCCGTTGATACACGTATAGAACCAGCACGGTCTTCAAAATGAACTCCACGAGGATTGGCTACTACACAGGGGTCGAACCAAGCCGTTACTTCAATCGGATCCTCTCCGGAGATGTAGCGAAATGCCTCAAGGTAGTGAGAGCCATTCATTGAAAACCCAAAGTTACCACCCACAACCGTCATACTCTTGAAGCCCCCAAACATTGCACTATCGAGTAGCTCCTTCGGCTTGGAATACTGCTCCATAAAGCGCATTTGGTGATTGACCGACAAACGCGCACTATATCGCTCACAGGTGCGAATCATTTGATCACATTCATCCAGTGAAACAGCCAAAGGCTTTTCCACTAGTATGTATTTAACACCCTGCTCGGCCGCAAAACAGGTAAGCGCGCAATGTGAATCCGCTGTTGTGGCGATTATCAAGCACTCAGGAACATTCACAGCAAACATCTCTTCAGGTGTTGAGAAAAGGATCTTTTCGTCTAAATTGTGCTCCTGCTTGGCCTCTTCTAGCGATGACCGGGAAATGTCTACCACCCCAACGATACCGTACCCCAATTTACGTACAGCATGAATATGTCTACGGCCCATACGTCCGGCACCTATAATTGCAGCTTTCAAATTTATCTCCTAGATTGGCTACCGTTTTATTAACTTACGAAATGAAAGCTTTAACTTATCTTTGAATTGATTAACCCCGTGAAGGATAAGTAGCTTTATTAATTCCCTTTTTATGATTGGCAACCACACGGGGTTAACTTGATCAATCCAATCATACAAATCGGATTTCGCAATAGCTTTCATGCTGATCAACGTAAAAGCACCATAACCCGCCTCACTAACAACCCATCGGGAAGTTGGTTGCAAATACTTAACTATACCCCGGAACTGCGCATCCCAAACTCTAAAATTCTCTTCTTTACTTAACTCTTGAGAAATGTTGACTTTTAGATTTTCGGGATTCCAAAATGCCGAGGCTTTTTTGATTGTCTGATGATAATGAAAAACATCGTCAATCTTTCCTTCCTTACCACCACCACTAGCAACAATATCAGAAAATACGAAATCCTCTTGGCGGTAGACATAGTCGTCATCCACACAGCTTAATCCTTCAGAAAACGTTGATTTTCTTCCAATCTGACTTCCAGCATAGGGTCTTTCACCGTAGTCATTATCAAACTCAACCATCACAGTTTGTTGCATCCTGCAACCAAACCAGTCATATTTTTCTTTATGGAGTATCATTTTATCAAACCATCCCTCTGGAAGATAAACATCCGAATGTAAATATATGAACCAATCGGTCTCAACTGCTTCAATCAACTTTCTGATGCTATAACCAAGTGACTTATAGATTCGATGGTCATGGACTACAACTCGCGGGAATTCTTTTACTATATCAAGCGTATCATCTATGCACCCCCCGTCACCAATGAGTAGCTGCTTTACTGGCACCTCTCTGTAGATTGAGAGCAAGTTCGCCCTCCACAATTCGTTAGTGTGAACTGTTGGGATAATTACAGTTATTGCATTAATCTGATTCTCAGCAAATCGATCTACAAATTTTGGCAAAGAATAATATTTTTTAAATATAGAGCTATTTTTCATACTAGATATTCTTATTTACAAAAAACAAGATTAGGATCAACGTTATTTTTTATATATTTCTGATATGTACTCTTTGGGATAACGGTTGGGTCAACATACCAGTCTTCAAAATCTCTACCATGCCAAAGCACATTTGAAAAAACTCGCACATAACCATATGAATCGAAAATTCTGCGTGATTCATTCATATATTCGGGCCCGCTAACATAGCAATCATGCTCATACGTAACCACTGAGAATCTATACTTATCAAGGGGTAATTTTTTTAATACAGACAATGTTTGATTTGCAGGCTCAATGTCTAAAGACAAGTAATCAATTTGGTAAGGATATTTATTATTTTCGAAATGTGAGATATAATCGAATTCAGTGGCATCACAACATATGCATTTATTAGACCTTATCAAATTAAAATCCTTAACCGCAGCAGCTTCGATTTCAAGAGAAACCCCACTCCATCCATGATTTTTTTCCAAAATATAGGTATTACTATGATCTATTTCGTCAAAAGCTCCAACTTCTACATAAATCCCTTTATTTTTATAATTCAGCATTAACCTAACAAAAACATCCTGACAAGCTTGCGAATATGTATAGAGCTCACCCACACGACTTCTTTTAGTCATCGACTTAGGCAAAAGACACTCCGAAACTCCCTTAAGTGAACGAAGCGCAAGAGACCTTATACCTTTATTTAACAACGATAGTTTTTTATTTTGCAACATTGAATTTCCTAGATTGTTATAGTGACAATATTTTAAAAATTTATATTTTGCTTAGTTTCAGCTCGGAATCCACCATTAAAGCAATCATTTCTTTAAATGAAGTTTTGGGTTCCCATCCTGTATGCTGTCTAAGTAATGATGCATCGCCTATCCTAACCGAGTTATGTCTGGCAAGCACAAGATGATCAACTATCACATGCTCTCGGTAGTCTAGCCCGAGCAACGAAAAAGCGTGGCTAGCAAACTCTCTAACAGAGTGACCAATACCTGTTGCTATTATGAAATCTTGAGGGGCTGGTATTTGCAGAATTCTCTGAATCGCATCTACATAGTCAGGGGCATAACCCCAATCAACCTTACTATCAAGATTTCCAAGAGTTAATTTTCCATGACCAGTTCTGTAAATAGAAACAGCCGATTGAATAATTTTTCTTGTAACAAAACGAGGGCTTCTGATTGGAGACTCATGATTGTAGAAAATGCCAGATGCAGCATATATATTTTTACATTCTCTATAGAAGCGACACACCATCATTCCAGCAACTTTTGAAATTGCGTAAGGACACTGAGGGTTAAGCTTGCTTTTCTCTGTCTGAATTTCTTCATGCGAATCTCCAAAAATCAGACTCGATGACGCATAGAACAATCGACTTTTGGGCGAGTGTTTTTCAATTGCATTTAAGAAGTTTATCAATCCATTAACGTGTATATTTAAACTATTTTTAAATAAATTAGCATCATTGATGGCAACATCCTCAGATGAGTGATGGTATGCAGCGAGATAATAGACTTCTGCTGGTTGAGAATCAGATACAAGCTTTTCAACACCATTAAAGTTCAATATATCAATATCATATTTCGTCAACCCTATCACTGAATAATTTAATTCAACTAAATGCAATCGCAGGAGCCGCCCATCCTGTCCGTTACTACCCACGATTATGGCCACTTTGTTACTCATAAATCCCGACGCCTGGATAGCTAAACAATCTCTAAATGCGGCAATGGATACACCAATTTCACATCTTTAAATAATTTATTTTTGTTGAAGAAATTTCTGAAATGCCAAGGAAGTACCAATAAGTAATCAGGACGAGTCTCCAATACTGATGATTCATTAGCAATAGGAATCCATGTGCCCGGCGTAAAAGCCCCAAATTTATCTGGATTAACATCTGCGATCACTTCTATATCATTCTGAGTAAAACCACAATACTGAAGGAGTACATTTCCTTTCGTAGACGCCCCTAGGCCTGCGATTTTTTTACCTTCATTTTTAGCTTTGTCAACAAATTCTTGCAATAATTTTCTACTTTGTTCAATCCGCTGCGAAAATTCCCTGTAAGGATCTAAAGTATTTAAACGTTGTGCTTTTTCTTTTGCCAGCAGTTCCTCAACGGATCTATTGATATCCGCATGCCTCGACCCTTTAAGAGCGGCAGTAACTGAAAAGCTACCACCGTTAACATCATTTAATTCAACATCGACAACTTTAAGTCCCGCTTTGTCTGCGATCCAGACGATCTGATTAAGCCCATAAAATTCAAGATGCTCATGGCATATTGTGTCGTAAGCCGTTCGCTCGAGCATCAGCGGCATGTAACTTTGTTCAAAAATCCATATTCCCTTCTCAGGATCTAGAACCTCGGCGATTTGCTTTGCGAAATCAACTGGACTTTCTAGGTCATAGAACATTGAAAATGACGTTATTACTTTCGCTTTTTTATGTGGATACGCTTGTTGTAGTAATTTTGAAGAGAAAAAGTCGGGTATTAATTTAATGTGCGATTGGTAGTGTTTGAGAAATTTTTCGCCAGTCGGATCAATCCCAACGAGAGTTAGCACGTCAGGATAAGCAGCTAGGGTTGTACCGTCATTACTCCCGATATCGACAACAAGGTCTCCTGGCTGCAAATCAACCTTGCCGCGAATACGGACTACTTTATCTTGAAGATGCTTAACCATGCTTGGGTTAAGCCCAGAGCGATAGCCGTAATTATCTCCGTACATTTCTGTCAGATCGTAGCTATGCTGGAGTTGAAGCAAACCACACACATCATCACCGTGACACTTGACGAGACGCAATGGACCACAAGTGATTTCCTTTTCAGCCCTATGTTGTGGGAATATACCTGTGAGGTATTGATCTCCCAAATCAACTACCAATTCAAGATTGTTATTGCCACAAACTCGACAATTAAGAATTTTTTTTATTTTAGTTTCATTCATGACATTAATCCTAATTTACACATGGTGGTTGAGGGGTTTCAAAAAGCTAAGGAGTCGCCAAAGCAGGTAATTCGACGATGCGCCCATTGCTGATTTCGAGTATTCGGTCGCAGTATGCCAGTGTTGACATTCGATGAGCAATAATAATCATGGTCTTTGAATGGTGAAGCACCTCAATTGCATTTACTATTTCACTTTCGGTTTTCGCATCAAGAGCGCTTGTGGCCTCGTCGAAAATAAAAACTTCACGATCATAGTAAATTGCTCTTGCGATTGCAATTCGCTGCCTCTGCCCCCCTGACAGTCTTATTCCTCTGTCGCCAATAACTGTATTCTTCCCGTTAGCGCATTGATTAATGAATGATTCTAGCTGCGCAGAAGCGATTGCATGATCAACTCTTTGTTCATCAATACGGTCTTCATCAACACCTAAGGCAATATTTCGCCTAATCGAATCATCAGAAAGAAAAGGTGTTTGAGGAATATATGCGACCATGCTCCACCAATTTTTCGGGTTTTTTGTGATGGATTGACCATTTAACAATACTTCTCCATTAGTGGGGACCAGTAAGCCAAGTATCAAGTCTATTAAAGTTGTTTTACCAGCACCCGACCCACCAATAATTCCGATCGATTGCTGCTGGCCAACATCAAGTGAAACGCTTGCTATTATCTCACGGTTAGATTGAGCGTATGAAAAAGAGACGTCACGTAAGGATAAGATTTTGAATTTTTCATTACCACTATTGAATGTTTTGCCCAATTCGGCATTTTGTGTCTTTGTATTTTCAAGGTCGTCGCGAACTTGTTTTATTGCGGGGTATGAGAATCGAACAATAGAAAAGGATGTCACAATAACATTTAGTGAGGGTAATAACCTAAGTCCAGCCAGTCCCAACAACGCAAGTATTGGAATAAGCTGCAGCAAATTGTCCTCAAAATTAACAAAAATAATAACTAAAAGCACAATGACGCTAACAAATCCTCCTTCCAAAACGTATCTAGGTAAAATTGAAATACGCGTCAGCCCTAGCGCCGATTGTTCCGCATTTCTTCCTGCCCAGACTAATCGGTTAATAAATGATTCCTCAACCCCCAGAGACCGAATCTCCTTTAGGCCCTCGATTGATTCCTGTATAGATTTAAGCATGCCTTGATTGCTGGTTATCGCAAGTTCACCCCATTTCGCAGCCTCCCCTCGGGTTAAGCCCATGTATAAAAATATGATGAATGCAATAGAGATAGAAAGCACATAAAAAACTAGGTGAGATGCCAGAAAAATCAGGATAATCAAAAACAAAACAACAACGATCTCCGAGAGCATTCGTAGCAGTGCAAGCAACGAAGATGAAAATTTATTTATATTCTGAACCATAGAATTTATTACACTAGCTCGATCCTTATCGAGATGATACTCATATGGTGCAAAAATGAAACTCGAAAGCAATTGCACTCTCTTTTCTGTATCCTGCCGAAAAGCAAACCCTGCTGTAAACAAAAGCAGACGTGCTGATACGTATGATTTTATTAAGAATAAACACAGAAATGAGATACCAAACAACATCACAACCTGGCCATGTGGCCAGCCTATGTATGAAATCGGTTTTAACCAAGCAATCTCGTTAATAGCCTCTGGCTGTGTTGCAACCGTTAAGAAGGGGAGCACCAGGCCAACACTCGCAACATCTAATACTGATGTGATTAGAACGCTGATGCACAAAAGAGGAAGTCGCTTTCGATCTTCACCCAGCAAATATAGATAAGTTTCTATTAGCTCTTTGATCCGCTTTGAATTAAACAAAATTTTCCACCTAGCATTTACTAACTATATAAATTTTAATTAGTTATTTATTTAGATCTTTGATTAAGACTTTAAAAAATCAATAATTTTTAGTTGTTCTGCCCTTCTAAGGTAAGGCCCCATTGGCAAACTCATGACCCGCGTGGCCATTCGCTGCGCTACGGGTGTGCAGTCTTGGCAGCACAAGTGCTTGTACGCCGGTTGCTCGTTCAGCGGCACGGGGTAGTGGACCGCGGTAGGTATACCAGCTTTTGCCAAGCATTTTTGCAGCGCTTCTCGGTTAGGCAACATAACAGTATATTGGGCGTAGACGCTGGTGCGCTCGGGGCGTTGCTGAATTCGATCAATTCCTACTTGGTCCAGCATCTGATTGAAGCGCTCGCCAATTTTGTAACGCTGCTGCACTTCCCATTCAAAACGCTCGAGCTTGGCTAGGACGATGGCGCACTGCAGGGTATCCATGCGGCCTCCCACCCCCACTCGGGTGTGAACGTAGCGCTGGCTTTGACCATGTACGCGGATTTCGCGCATGGCTTGGGCCAAGGTGTCGTCATTGGTAAAGATGGCCCCGCCGTCGCCGTAGCACCCCAAGGGCTTGCTGGGGAAAAAGCTGGTGCAACCGATGGTGCTGAGGTTACAGCTCTGACGCCCTTTGTAGGTGGCACCGAAGCTTTGAGCAGCGTCTTCAATAACGGGCAACTTGCCGTGTTTAGTAGCGATAGCGTTGATGGCATCCATGTCAGCGGTTTGGCCGTACAGACTCACAGGCATGATGGCTTTGGTACGGGGGGTGATAGCAGCTTCAATTAGGTCTGAGTTGATGTTGCCAGTGTCGGGCTCCACGTCCACAAACACGGGTTTGGCGCCCAAGAGCACAATCACCTCGACCGTGGCCACAAAGGTGAAGGGGGTAGTGACAATCTCATCACCAGGACCAATACCCAGGGCCATCAGGCTCATGAGCAAGGCCTCAGTGCCGCTGGCGCAGGTGATGCAGTGCTTGGCGCCCGTGAAAGCCGCGAGCTTGTCTTCCAGCTCTTTGACCTCAGGGCCCATGATGTATTGGCTATGCTCCAGCACCGCGTCGATGCGGGCTTGGATCTGCGGCTTGAGCACTTGGTATTGGGTTTTGAGGTCGATAAAGGGGATGGTCATGGTTACTATTGTTTTTACTGACGCTTCAATTGATCGTGGCTGAGGGTGTAAACCTGATTCGTATGCGGGCAGGTGTATGCGCCTTCACCGTGTGTGGGCAGTGGGATTTGCTCGCCGTATTCGCTCATCCAACCCACGTGCTTGGCGGGCACACCCACCATCAGGGCGTAAGACTTGACGTCTTTGTTTACGACCGCACCAGCCCCAACAAAGGCGAATTCGCCAATGGTGGTGCCGCACACGATGGTGCAGTTGGCGCCCAGCGTGGCACCTTTTTTCACCAAGGTGTTGCGGTATTCGTTTTTGCGCTCGATGAGCGAGCGCGGGTTGTAGACGTTGGTGAAGACCATGCTGGGGCCACAAAACACGCCCTCTTCTAGAGTCACGTTGTCGTAGACGCTGACGTTGTTTTGGACCTTACAACGATTACCGATCACCACTTTGTTGCCCACGAACACGTTTTGCCCCAAGGACACGCCTTTGCCGATTTTGGCGCCGCTGCACACATGGGCGAAGTGCCACACGCGGCTGCCTTCGCCGATCTGGGCGCCTTCGTCGACGATGGCACTGGGGTGGATGGTGACGTTGGGGGCTGTCATGTCAGCAATCCAAGGGCAAAGACACCTTCACGCCGTCTTTGGCCGAACGGTAGATGGCCACCAGCAGCTCCAAGCTCTTGAGGCCCGAGCGGCCATCGGTCTCGGCTTCAGCTTCACCACGCAAGGTTTTGATGACGTTGTCGTAATACAGAGGGTGCCCGAAACCATATACGCTGGTAGTGGCATAGCTGGCTGTTTTAATTTCTGCGTCTTCTAGCCGTGCGTCAGCAAATTGCCATTCTTGAATTTCGTTCACAGCAACTCCGCCAACGCGAACGGTACCCTTCTCTCCCAAGATGGTGATGGAGCCTTCCAAATTTTTAGGATAGGTCAGCATGCTGACGTTGAGTGTGCCCATGGCACCACTGCGCCATTTAATGACAGCTACGCCGCTGTCTTCTGCCTCAATGTTGCGAGCCTGAGTGGCGGTGTAGCTCATGACACTTTCAACTGGGCCAATGACCCAATCCAGCAAGTCAATATAGTGGCTGGCTTGGTTCATGAATGCGCCGCCATCAAACTCCCAAGTGCCGCGCCAACCGTTGCCCTGGTCATAGTAATCTTGCGGACGGGTCCAAAACACATTCAGCGCTACGTTGTAGATGCGCCCAAAACGCCCCTGCTCTACAGCTTGCTTGAGCAGCTGCAGGGTAGCGTTGCGGCGGTTTTGCTTGACAACAAATAGCCGAACACCAGCATCGTCGCAAGCCTTGACCATGCGCAAGCCATCCTGCCAACGGGTAGCCATGGGCTTTTCGGTCATCACATGTTTGCCTGCGATTGCCACGTCAATCGCTTGCTGGGGATGTAGACCACTAGGGGTTGTGAGCACTACCAAATCTGCAGTGGTGGTTTTAAGCATCTCTGAGATTTGTAGATGGCCTATAGCACCGGTGCGATCGATAGCCGACTTCAACGCAGCGGGGTCAATGTCGCAAACATCAACCAGTTCGATGTTTTCTGCATGGCCCTCGATTGCACCAAAGTGATTTGCCGCAATGCGGCCGCAGCCGACTAGAGCAAGACGCAGTTTTCGACCTGCGATGGGCGTGTAGTTTTGCATGTGAATGACGCTTAAAAACGAAAGACCGTAAAGCCTGCGCTGGCAGCTTCGTAGCGGTTATAAAGAGATTTGATGTCGGCCAAAATAGGTTTTTCCGATTTGCACAACGCACGAAGCTGAGTTGCCGTCATTTCTCGGTATTCGTGATGACCGACAGCCACAACCAAAGCATCCACTTGGTTTTGCGCATCAATGACGCCTAGCTCTATGCCGTATTCATGCATGACTTCATCAGCCTCAGCCCAAGGGTCAGCCACCACCACGTTAACGCCCCATTGCTGCAGCTCTTTGACCAAATCGGCTACTTTGCTGTTGCGAATATCTGGACAGTTTTCTTTGAAAGTGATGCCCATCACACCTACGGTGCTGCGTGCAACATCAATCCCGTTTTGCAGCATTCGCTTGACAACGCTGCTGGCGGCATAGCGCGCCATGTCGTCATTGATACGACGCCCCGCCAAGATAACTTGCGGGTGATAACCCAGCTCCTCCGCTTTATGCGTGAGGTAGTAAGGATCCACACCAATGCAATGCCCCCCCACCATGCCAGGACGGAAAGGTAAAAAATTCCATTTACTGCCAGCAGCCTCTAAAACTTCAAGCGTGTCAATACCAATGCGTTCAAAGATGACGGACAACTCGTTGACAAATGCGATATTCAGGTCGCGCTGGCTGTTTTCAATGACTTTGGCCGCCTCTGCCACTTTCAGGCTACTGGCCTTCCATGTGCCTGCTTTGATGATTTGTCGATACAAAGCATCCACTTCATCGGCTATTTCAGGCGTGCTGCCACTTGTGATCTTTTTAATCGTCGTGAGCGTATTGACCTTGTCTCCAGGGTTGATGCGTTCAGGGCTGTATCCACAATAGAAGTCTTGGTTAAATTTAAGCCCACTGAATTTTTCAAGCATCGGCACACATACTTCTTCGGTGGCACCTGGGTATACGGTAGATTCATAAATAACGATGTCGCCTGCCTTGAGCACTTTGCCAACTGTTTCGCTGGCCCTGACCAAGGGGGCCATGTCTGGGCGATTAGCCTGGTCTACGGGCGTTGGCACGGTAACAATGTAGATTTGACAAGCACTCAAATCATCAAGCTGATTACTGTAAGTTAGATGGATAGCCTCTAGCAGCTGCGAAGAACTGCATTCAAGCGTATGGTCATGCCCAGATTTGAGGTCAACAATACGCTGCTGACTGATATCAAAGCCCAAAACAGGTCGGTGCTTTCCGAACTCAACTGCCAGCGGAAGACCAACATACCCCAGACCAATTATGGCAATTTTTTTCATACTCAAACTGGCTATTGCTTAAAAAAACTGATCACTTATCAAACCAAATCGGCGCTGACGTTGACCATACCAAGATATGGCTTTTTCTAGGTGGGCTTGATCAAAGTCTGGCCAAAGTACATCCGTGAAATACAGTTCAGCATAGGCTGCCTGCCATAGCAAAAAGTTGCTGATACGCTGCTCTCCCCCAGTGCGAACTAGTAGGTCCACATTGGGCATATCTGCAGTGCTAAGGTGGCGCGCTAATTGCTCTTGGGTGAGCTGGCTAACATTTGCATCGGGGTTTGCCTTCTGCCAACTTTTAACCGCTTGCAACACATCCCACTGGCCACCGTAGTTGGCCGCCACTGCTAACGTAATAGCTTGGTTGTGTTGGGTGGCTTTTTCAGCGGCGTGGATACAGGCCTGCAGCTCTGGAACAAAGCCGGCCACATCACCTACCACCTTTAGGCGAACACCTGCTTCAGCCAAGGCACCCATTTCTTTTTCGAGATACTGGATAAACAAACCCATTAGGGTCGACACCTCGTCGGCTGGACGGCTCCAGTTTTCGGTGCTAAAGGCAAATAGGGTAAGGTATTTCACTCCCCGCTTGGCGCAGTGTTTGACCAAGGCTTTGACCCCCGCCGCTCCCTTGGCATGCCCTACAGTGCGGGGCATGCGTCGCTTTTGAGCCCAACGACCATTGCCATCCATGATGATGGCAATATGTTGGGGAGGGGTTACAGGAGTTTGCACGGACAAAAACTTATCGGCGAAATACAACGGACACGTTATCTCTTATTCACTTAACAGCAAAGTATCAATTATCAGAAGCCTAGGGATGCGCATACCCAAGCAAAGATAATTACGAATTAGTTCCTTCTAGTCAAACCATGCTTTTTAAGCAAAGCATGCTTCCGCGCCTCTTTTAAATCAAAAGCAACCATCTCTGCGCACATTTGCTCAACTGTAATTTCTGGCGTCCAACCCAGTTTAGCTTTGGCTTTGGATGGGTCCCCAAGCAGGGTTTCAACCTCGGTGGGGCGGAAGTAGCGGGGGTCAATCTTGACCACCACATCACCCACCTTTAGGCCAGGGGCTTTGTCGCCCTCAATAGCAACAACAGTGGCTGTCTCAGCCACTCCTTTTCCTTCAAACCTCAGTGTCACACCCAACTCTTCAGCGCTCCACTGGATGAACTGGCGTACGCTGTGTTGGACGCCCGTGGCGATTACAAAATCATCAGCCGTGTCTTGCTGCAGCATCATCCACTGCATGCGGACGTAATCCTTAGCATGACCCCAGTCACGCAGGGAATCTAGGTTACCCATATATAAACATTGCTCTAGACCCTGGGCGATGTTAGCGAGACCACGCGTGATCTTGCGGGTAACAAAGGTTTCACCGCGACGTGGGCTCTCATGGTTAAACAAGATGCCATTGCAGGCAAAAATACCATAGGCCTCGCGATAGTTCACCACAATCCAGTAGGCGTACATCTTAGCGACCGCATAGGGGCTGCGAGGGTAGAAAGGCGTGGTTTCCTTTTGCGGGACTTCCTGCACTAAACCATACAGCTCTGAGGTGCTAGCTTGGTAAAAGCGCGTTTTGTTTTCAAGCCCCAGGATGCGAATAGCCTCAAGCAAACGCAGCGTACCAATACCATCCACATCAGCGGTGTACTCTGGACTCTGAAAGCTAACCGCGACATGACTTTGAGCGCCGAGATTGTAAATTTCATCCGGCTGCGTCTCTTGCACAATGCGAATGAGATTGCTTCCATCGCTCAGGTCGCCAAAATGCAGCTTGAAATTAACATGTTCGGTGTGCGGATCTCGGTAAATGTGGTCGATGCGCTGTGTATTAAACAACGAGGCGCGTCGTTTGATACCGTGGACTAAGTAGCCTTTCTCCAGCAAGAATTCCGCAAGGTACGATCCATCTTGACCTGTAATTCCGGTAATTAGGGCTACTTTAGGTTTGGCTTGAGTCATCTTTGTCTTTTTAAAAAACTTTAGCAAGCCACTGAAAATCAATCAATACAATTAATCTCGCTCGCATACTTGGCTAACTTTAGATCGTGCTTGGTGGGCTCTTATTACAAAGAACTCTTTCACCACCAACGGCATGGTAGGAAGTAGCATAGCTTTGCACTGCCCGCTGAACCAGCAAGCCTCAAACGATAACAATTCCATGCCTCAATTATCAACGAAGTAGATATTGGGCTAGTCATTTCTCTATCGAGCGACCGTATACATCTTCAAAGCGAATGATGTCATCCTCACCCAAGTAGCGTCCAGACTGCACCTCAATGATCTCCAACGGAGTGCTACTGGTGTTAGCCAACCTATGAGCCTCACCCAAGGGAATATACGTGGACTGATTTTCTGCGAGGGTCAGTACCCTGTCACCGATAGTAACCTGCGCTGAGCCATTAACCACCACCCAGTGCTCCGCACGGTGGTTATGCATTTGGAGACTCAGACTCGCGCCAGGATTGACTTGAATTCGCTTGACCTTGAAGTGCTTACCCTCATCGATGATGTCGTACCAGCCCCATGGCCTGTGTACCTTGCGGTGGAAGTCAAGCTCACCTCGATTCTGACGTTGCAGCTCAAGCACCAGTTTCTTGACATCTTGACTCCGTGAACGGTCCGCAACCAGCACTGCGTCGGAAGTTTCCACAATAATGAGGTCGCTAACTCCAACTGCAGAAACCAAGCGATTGGAAGCGTGTACGAAGGTGTCACTGGTATCAGCTAGCAACACATCCCCACGGGTTGCGTTTCCGTGTTCATCCTGCCGCCCTCCTAAGTTAAACCGCCACACAGCATCCCAAGCGCCCAAGTCTGACCATCCAGCGTCCAGAGGCACCAAGCACAAGTCCACACCCGATCCAGGACAGCGCTCCATGACTGCGTAGTCAATGGACTCGGCCGGAACCATAAAAAATGCATCCTTATCTGGTCTGACAAACGATGCGTCAATAGTCCTTGCAGCCCAAGCTTTCTGATTAGCAAACAAAATATCGGGTCGAAATTGTTCAAGCGCATTGAGCCATGCACTAGCCCTAAGCACAAACATCCCGCTATTCCATTTGTGCTGCCCTCCTGCAACGTAAGCCTTTGCAAGATCAAGGCTTGGCTTCTCTGTGAACTTCACCACGCCAAATTCACCAAATACACCGTGCGTGCGCCCTTGCTGGACATAACCGTAACCCGTCTCAGGCTGGTCTGGAGCTACGCCTAGGATGACAATCCGTCCACTCGAAGCGGCACGAACGCTCTGCTGCAAAGCATGCCTGAATGACACGTCGTCTCGCACTACTTGGTCCGTGGGCGTTACAACAAGAATAGGGTCGCTACCTTCCCCTAAGGCCTGCATTGCTGCCAAAGTAAGGGCAGCGGCAGTGTTACGACCAACTGGCTCCAAGATCAAGGTGGCGTCTTGTTTATGAAGCTCACGCAACTGCTCCAAGGCCAAGAACCGATGCTCTTCGTTAGTGACAACCAACAACTGCGACATCTCAATGTCGCTGCAAGTCAACGAGCAAATCCGCCGGACCGCTTGTTGAAACAGACTTTCTGCACCAAACAGAGTCAAGAACTGTTTTGGAAAGCCCGTGCGCGACAACGGCCACAACCGCGTTCCTGAACCTCCACAAAGTAGTACGGGCTGGATAGTTAATTTATTCATTACATAACGGAGCTTTGGGTATCTCTTTTTTTGTTGACAAATCCCTACTGTTTCATGCCGTGGTCAATTGCAAACAATTTGATACCAGCGTTTTTGCGCCTACCGCCCGTTTCCGTCCATGATGATGGCTACATGCTGAGGGACAACTGTCAAGGGGATTTCAGTTACTTGTTAGAGGAATTAATTTGCTTTGGGCACGCTACCGCCAACCCACTAATAGCTAGTTAATCAACTGATTATCAACCAAACATCTTTTCACAAAACCTTTCACAGTCCATTTTTATCTCTACAAAGGGCAGTTAAGCCTAATCTGCACCTCCAAAAAATACCCCAACACCCCAATTTCTGCTACAACCCCGCGGTCCAAACCAACAGCAACCCCAAGTAGGCCAAGAATACATGACAAAGACCAAACTAGAGCCCGAATTGGACTCACAAACCGCCTCGACCGCCTGGCCAACGTCTTCGGACTCGCTGCCAGGGACCTCCTAGGCGACAGCCCCCAAACCGACGCCACCTCTCGCAGGACGCCTTCTTCGTCGCGCTTGGCGGCTACATGGTCGCCCACTTCGGGCTCAACAGCGTGCCAAGGGACGCACTGCTCCTGGTCGACCCACACCCGCAGCCCCACAGCGGCGACCTCGTGCTGGCGCACACAAAGTCCCTTGGCTACCAGGTGCTGGCCGTGCGTGACGACCCCAGCCAGCTCGAGCTCCTGTCGCTTGGCATCACGCTCGCCCACCTCGGCCCCATCAGCGACGTAACCATGCACGGCGTGGTCATCGAGGCCGTCAGCACCCAAAGCCTCAGGGGCTTCGCCCTGCACCAAGCTCCCCAACTACTCTTCGTGTAACAAGTAAAAGTTTCTTTAAGAGATGCAATTAACCTCTAGGCACTATCGCAACGGAGGAAGAGCTTGACGACCATGCGAACTGACGCCGCGTCAGGCGGGCCGCACTCCTGGGCAGCAACCCCGAGCGGAACACCAAGGGATACCACACCCGTAAACGCACCGCCCATGCAGGGCTGGCGGCCTTGGGGCATCGGGGGCTCAGACATAGGCGCCATCTTGGGGGTGTCGCCCTACCGAGGTCCAGTAGACGTCTGGCTGGACAAGGTCTGGCGGGACGGCGGGGAACAAGACGCGGGCGCCCTGCCCATGCGCCTACGGAGCTACCTAGAGCCCTTCGTCGTGCAGGAGTACGAGGCACTGCCGGGCAATACGACGCGCCAGCATGCTGCGACGCTGCGCCATCCCGAACACCCAGAGCTGTTCGGGCACGTCGACCGCCTTGCCACACAGACACACCCCACACAGGGAACGCTGGACGTGGTGCTCGAGTGCAAGACCTGCAGCGCCTTTCGAGCCCACGAGTAGGGACCCGCGTGGAGCAACCAGGTGCCGCCCGAGTACCTCACACAGTGCCTGTGGTACCTCGGCTCACGCAGTGCAGCGGGGCTCACCTTGCCGTCCTGCTTAGCAACACAGACCTCAGGGTCTACAGAATCCAGCGCGACGAGTGGCTGCAGCGGCACATGTTCGAGGCGACGCATCGCTTCTGGGTGGAGCACGTGATCGCAAAGCCCCCGCCACTGGCACGCACACGCGACGAGGCAGAGGCACTGCACCCCTCCCACGAGGACGGCCTCACACTAGAGGCCGAAGAGGCTACAGCAGAGACCATCGGACGCCATGCGCAGCTCGTCGCCCAGATAGGCGAGCTGGAGGCGCAGGTCCAAGAAGTGAAAGATCACGTAGCCGCGACCATGGGTGCGGCTGAGCGGCTGACCTGGAGGGGCCAGACCCTCGCGACCTGGAGGCTCGACAGGAAGACCACGCAACTCGACCTGGACAGGCTCAGGCGAGAGCGGCCAGACATCGCCGCGGACTACACCGTCAAGGGCAGAGGGGCGAGGCGGCTCCAGGTAGGCACAGGGCAAGCAGACAGGACGGGCGCAGGAAAGGGGACCTGGACGTGAACAGCCACCAAGAACACATCGGCTCAGAATCAAGCGACACCCCAAGCCAGGCACACCACCATGCGGCGCAGCTGCCATCCTTTCGCGCGTGCCGCGTGCCTCGAACGCTCCGCGATGAGCGAGGAGGGCTTCGTGGGTGCGCTCACCCAGACGTCTCTCTCTAGGCTCGACACCTGGAGCCTGCCAGACCTCGAGCGCCTTCTCTCGGCATCCCTGCGCTACGGGCTGAGAGCCCAACGGGGAGGGAGATCTTCCTGGTGCCCGACCCCGCAGCGGGCGCCCCGATGCTCGTCGTGGGCGTGGGCGGCTGGAGCCGCATACTCAACGCGCACGAGCAGTTCGCGGACCTTGAGTTCAAGGAGGCAACGCAGTAAGAGGACGGGATCCCCTCCTGAGTCGAGTGCACGATCCACGCTGGGACAGGAGGGTGCCGACAACTGTGCGCGAGCACCTCTGCGAGGTCCGCGGGACAAGTAGCGCGTGGATCACACACCCGAGGCGCGTGCTCAGGCACAAGGCCATGGTCCAGTGCGCGCGGATCACGTTTGGGATGGGAGACGTCGTCGACCCAGACGAAGCGCAACGCATCTTGATTGCGAAAGATCACGCTCCGACGGCCTCAGTCGAGCAGCGCCAACAAAAACCGAGCCCGCGCGCTAGGCGAGGCCCATCCAGCGTCAGGGACCTGAGGCAGGCACTCGGAGTGCAGTGAGTGGCGCAACGGTGAGAGCGCAAAACGGACTAATTCTCATCTGGCCTGCAGGCACCTCGTGCGCACAGATCAGACCACCCGCAGCGCCTCCATCTCCATGCGCAGCTTCTGTGGTTGCCCCAGCAGCTCGATCAACACAAACGCACGGGTCTCACCGTCGTGCGCAAGGTACTTGCCCTCCAAACCCTTCAGTGGCCCTGCGGCCACTTGGACCGTGTCGCCAGGCACGAACATGCGCTCCAAGGTCTCCAAAGGGGCTTCTTGCAAAAACGCCACAAACTCTGGCGGCACCTTGGCAGGGTGAGGCCCAAAGCTGACCAGCTTGCTCACACCCAGGGTGAAGCGGATGGCCCCCCAGTTCTGGGTCTGGTCATCGAGCTGAATGAAGAGATAGCGGCTGAACATGGGCTCGGTCACCACCCGCACGCGCTGGTTGCGCAGCTTTTGCACCTGTATGGTGGGCAGGAAGCAGGTGAAACCTTGGTTTTGAAGGTTCTCAAGGGCTCGGCCCTCTTGCCTCGGCTTGGTGTGGACGACATACCAAGCGGTGTTGTTTGCCTCTGTCATTTCACTATTCATCGTGACGAGAGTCTACCCAAACTTAGCGCTGGTCATGAAGGTCGCGGAGCGTTAAAGTTAAGCCTTCTGTCTTGTTAGAAAGCACCTCGCCATGTCCACCAAAAACCCCTTCGACCCCGCCGCCATGTCTGACAACGTGAAAGAGCAAGCCCAACAAATTTGGCTGGCTGGCTTGGGCGCGTTTGCCAAGGCGCAACAAGACGGTACCAAAGCATTCGAAAAGCTGGTGAGCGACGGCATCACCATGCAGCGCAAGGTGCACACCACCGCCGAAGAAAAGCTTGCTGAGGCCACACAGAAAGCCACGCAAGCAGCCCACACGCTGAGCGAACGTGCCACAGGGCAATGGGGCAAGCTAGAAGGTATTTTTGAAGAGCGCGTGGCGAAAGCTTTGCATGGCTTAGGCTTACCATCAGCCGCTGAGATGAAAGCGCTGCATGCGCGTGTCGCCGCGCTGGAAGCGCAATTAGGCACAAAGCCAAAAGCAGCCGCGAAGCCTAAAGCTACAGCCAAACCCGCTGCAAAAACTGCCGTTAAGAAAACGCCAGCAAAGAAAACAGCCAAGAAATAATTGATGGCTAAAAAAGCGCCACGCCGAACCGCAGAGCGGATATTGGAGGTAACGCTCGACCTCTTTAACCGCTTTGGCGAGCCCAATGTGTCGACCACGTTGATCTCGTCTGAACTCAACATCAGCCCTGGCAACCTGTACTACCACTACCCAGCCAAAGAAGAGCTGGTCACGGCGCTGTTCAACCGATACGAAGCGGCGCTAGATGAACTGCTAGATGCAGCACCTGGCGTGCACGATGTGGAAGACGCTTGGTTTTTCATGCACACACTGTTTGAGCTGGTGTGGCAATACCGTTTTCTGTACCGCGATTTGAACGACTTACTGAGTA
>JACCDU010874143.1_pt1:0-45000 | contig 46121 bp, 31 predicted proteins | sample 7446081 | NCBI WGS metagenome assembly JACCDU01 (sample SAMN15323447, study PRJNA562643) | freshwater metagenome | isolation source: river surface water | place: USA:Blue River Watershed | collected 2017-08-17 | reverse complement strand
CTGGGCGTGGATGTGGAGAACGTCAACCCCGAGGAAGACGCGCGTTTCCGCCAGTACTGGGAGCACTACCACCAGCTCATGAAGCGCAATGGCGTGAGCCCCACAGTGGCCAAGGCCACGGTGCGCCGCTCCAACACGGTGATCGGTTCGCTCATGGTCGCCCTCAAGGACGCCGACGCGCTGATCTGCGGCCTGGCCGGCAGCTACATGACGCACCTCGAGCGCATCGACTCGATCCTGGGCCGCCGCGCAGGCGCGAGCAACTACGCGGCCGTCAACGCGCTCATGACGCCGCGCGGCCCGCTCTTCATCACCGACACCTATGTGAACGAAGAGCCCAGCGCCGAGCAGCTGGCCGAGATCGCGGCCATGGCCGCCGCCGAGGTGCAACGCTTTGGCATCGTGCCCAAGGTCGCCTTCCTCTCGCATTCGAGCTACGGCTCATCCAAGCGCGCCTCGGCGCGCAAGATGCGCCTGGCGCGCGACCTCTTCGTCGCGCAGCACCCGGACATCGAGTGCGATGGCGAGCTGCATGGCGACGCCGCGCTCGAGCCCGAGATCCGCAACGTCTACATGGAAGACAGCACCCTCACTGGCTCGGCCAACCTGCTGGTCTGCCCCAACCTGGACGCGGCCAACATCCTCTACAACGTGCTCAAGACCACCACCAGCGGCGGCGTGACCGTGGGCCCCATGCTCATGGGCACGGCCGGCACCGCCCACATCCTGACCCCGGCCGCCACCGTGCGCCGGGTGCTCAACATGACGGCGGTGGCCGCCGCCACAGCGCGCCCCTGAAGCCAGCGCCTGAACGCACGCCCCCAAAGCGTGCGCCCCGTGCTGGTGCGTACCATGCACCAGCACGGGGTTTTCCTGAGGCCGAAACCGAGGCGCGGCGTCAGGGCTTTACCTGATAATGGGCACCGAACTTGCTAGCCAAGATTCACCGTTTAATTGCCCCAGGAGCCCCCATGCACAAGCGTTTCTTCCTCCAGGCCACCGCCGCGCTGGCCGCCGCCGCCACCTTCGGCACCGCCCAAGCCCAGAACACCCCCATCAAGTTCCAGCTCGACTGGCGCTTCGAGGGGCCTTCGGCCTTGTTTCTGACACCGGTGGCCAAGGGCTACTTCAAGGACGCCAAACTGGACGTGACGGTGGACGCCGGCAACGGTTCGGGCGGCGCTGTCACGCGCGTGGCCTCGGGCTCCTACGACCTGGGCTTTGCCGACATGGCCGCGCTCATGGAGTTCCACGCCAACAACCCCGACGCGCCCAACAAGCCGGTGGCCATCATGATGGTCTACAACAACACGCCGGCTTCGGTGATGGCGCTCAAGAAGTCGGGCATCAAGACCCCGGCCGACCTCGCGGGCAAGAAGCTCGGCGCCCCGGTGTTTGACGCGGGCCGCCGTGCTTTCCCGATCTTCGCCAAGGCCAACAACGTGGGCAATGTGGCCTGGACCGCCATGGACCCGCCGCTGCGCGAGACCATGCTGGTGCGCGGCGATGTGGACGCCATCACCGGCTTCACCTTCACCTCGCTGCTCAACATCGAGGCGCGCGGCGTCAAGGCCGACGACGTGGTGGTGCTGCAGTACCCCGACTACGGCGTCAAGCTCTACGGCAACGCCGTGATCGCGACGCCCAAGATCCTCAAGGAGAACCCCGCGGCCGTCAAAGCCTTCCTCACGGCCTTTGCCCGCGGTGTGAAAGACGTCATCGCCGACCCGGCCGCCGCCATCCAGGACGTCAAGGCGCGCGACGGCATCATCAACGTCGAGCTCGAAACGCGCCGCCTCAAGCTCGCCATCGACACCGTGATCAACAGCGCCGACGCGCGCGCCGAAGGCTTCGGCCAGGTCAAGGGCCCGCGCCTGTCGCTGATGGCCTCGCAGGTCTCTGACGCCTTCAACACCAAGACCCGCGTCAAGGCCGACGACGTCTGGAACGGCGGCTTCCTGCCCTCGGCCAAAGACCTCGACGTGCTGCCCAAGGCCAAGAAGTAAGCCACGGGGGCGTTTGACCGGCGTCCGCCCGCCTGGGCCCCTCGGGGCCGAGGCAGGCTGAGCGCCTTTCCCTTCGCCCAGTTTTGTATACCGTTTGGCACACGAAATTTCGGACGCTCCACCATGACCTCAGCTTTTGTCGACTTCCAGAACGTCTGGCTCGCCTACAACGACGACCTGCTCGCGCAAAACCACTTCGCCGTGGAAGACATCCACCTGCAGGTGCGCCAAGGCGAGTTCATCGCCATCGTCGGGCCTTCGGGCTGCGGCAAGTCGACCTTCATGAAGCTCACCACGGGCCTCAAAAAGCCCAGCCGCGGCACCATCCATGTCGACGGCCAGCCGGTCACCGGGCCGCTCAAGATCAGCGGCATGGCCTTTCAGGCGCCCTCGCTGCTGCCCTGGCGCAGCACGCTCGACAACGTGCTCTTGCCGCTCGAAATCGTCGAGCCCTACCGCTCCAACTTCAAGCAGAAGAAAGACGAGTACGTGGCGCGCGCGCGCAAGCTGCTGCAGACCGTGGGCCTGGGCGGCTACGAGGACAAATACCCCTGGCAACTGTCGGGCGGCATGCAGCAGCGCGCCAGCATCTGCCGCGCGCTGATCCACGAGCCCAAGATGCTGCTGCTCGACGAGCCCTTTGGCGCGCTCGACGCCTTCACGCGCGAGGAGCTCTGGTGCACGCTGCGCGACCTCTGGACCGAGCAGCGCTTCAACGTCATCCTGGTCACGCACGACCTGCGCGAGTCGGTGTTCCTGGCCGACACGGTCTATGTGATGAGCAAGAGCCCGGGCCGCTTTGTGGTCAAGCGCGAGATCGACCTGCCGCGCCCGCGCGACCTCGAGGTCACCTACACCCCCGAATTCACGCACATCGTGCACGAGCTGCGCGGCCATATCGGCGCCATGCGCAAAGACGGCGCCACGATCAACCAATAAGGCAGTCCCCATGAACAAGAAAACCCTCGAGCGCTGGTCGCCCTGGCTCTTGCTGGCCCTCACCATCGTCGTGTGGGAGATGCTGTGCCGTGCGCTGCAGGTCTCCGAATTCGTCTTCCCCAGCCCCTCGCGCATCTGGAGCCAGTTCTGGGAGTTCAAGGAGATCATCGCCGCGCACGCCTGGCGCACCTTCTGGGTGACCATGGCCGGCTTTGGCATCGCCATCGTGGTCGGCGTGCTGCTGGGCTTTGTGATCGGCAGCTCGCGTCTGGCCTATGCCGCCGTCTACCCGCTGATGACGGCGTTCAACGCGCTGCCCAAGGCGGCCTTCGTGCCGATTTTGGTGGTGTGGTTTGGCATCGGCATCGGCCCGGCCATCCTCACGGCGTTTTTGATCAGCTTCTTCCCCATCATGGTCAACATCGCCACGGGTCTCGCCACGCTGGAGCCCGAGCTCGAAGACGTGCTGCGCGTGCTCGGCGCCAAGCGCTGGGATGTGCTGGTCAAGGTCGGCCTGCCGCGCTCCATGCCCTACTTTTACGGCTCGCTCAAGGTCGCGATCACGCTGGCTTTTGTCGGCACCACGGTGTCGGAGATGACCGCCGCCAACGAAGGCATCGGCTACCTGCTGATCTCGGCCGGCTCGGCCATGCAGATGGGCCTGGCTTTCGCGGGCCTGGTGGTGGTGGGCGCGATGGCGATGGTGATGTACGAACTGTTCAGCAGCATCGAAAAGCACACCACCGCCTGGGCCCACCGCGGCTCGCAGGGCGAGTGAGCCCGCGGGCCGGCTCGGCGCTCAGCCGGCCCTCAATCGACCTTCACCTGGAACAGCACCTGGCCGCTGCCGCTGCCCGGGAGTGAGCCGGTGAAGCGCCAGATCACCGCGCCCGTGCCGCCCGGGCTCTGGCTGCTGTTGCAGGCCACAGGCACCGTCGGGCTGGCCGGGGTGGTCTTGAGGCATGCCGTCAGCGTGGCCGGCGTGTCGCCCAGCGTGCTGCTCAGGAAACTCGTGAAGGCCGGCGTGGTGTCGTGGATGTTCAGGTTCGACAACGGCGAAGGCATGGTGTTGGTGTAGGTGATGCGGTACTCCAGCACATCGCCACTCCTGGCCTGGTTGTTGGCGCCGAAGCTGCCGCTTTGCGTCACATTGCGCACCTCCTTGAGCAGGTTCAGCGCGGCCGTGTCCACCAGCGTGGTGTCGGTCACGGTATAGCTCGCGCTCAGCGCGGGGTTGGCGTTGGCGAAGTTCAGGCTGGCCTGCACGGTGGCGACGTTCTTGTGGCCCACCGGGGCCGTGGCCGGCACGAACTGCTGCACCACCACACACACTTTTTGCTGTGCGCTCACAGGCGTGCCCGTGTCCAGCGGCGGGTACAGCTGCACCGCCCCCGGCTGCAGGCTGCCGGTGCAGGCCGGGTCGGCGAAGATGCGCTCGCTCCAGCCCGCTAGGCTCGGCGTGGCGGTGCTGCTCACACTGAACACCACCGTGCCCGCCGTGCCGGCGGTGAAGGTGTGGGCGTAGGTGACGGTGCTGCCCGGCGCCGCGGTCTTGCTGCCATTGGGCACCCAGGTGCTGGGTGGCACATCGCCAAAGTTCAGGTCACTGTGGCCCAGGCCATTCCAGCTGAAGGCGATCTGGTCGCTGCTGCGCTGGTAGGTGTAGCTGGTGCCGGCCACGCTCACCGGCGTGCCCGAGGGCAAGGCGCTGCTGCCCACCGAGGCGCCGGTCGAGGTGTGGCCCATGGGGTTGGTCTGCGTCACGCACAGCGGCGCGCCGGTGGCCACGTTCGGGACCTTCAAGCTGTACTGGCCCTGGCCGTCGGTGAGGGTCTGTGCATAGACGATGCCGCTGCAGTTGCTCAGCTGCACCCGCACACCGGCCAGGGGCGATTCGGTGCCATTGAGCACGCCGTCATTGGCGAGGCCCGAGCCCGCGCCCACATCGAGGAAGACCTTGCCCGTGATGGTCAGGCTGGCGATCGCGGTGTTGCTCAGCGTGCAGGCGATGTTGGCGCCATGCACCGGCGCGATGTTCAGGCCCTGGTTCGGGTCGAACGGTGCGCCCTCGGGCAAACCGGTCTGAAAGCCGGCACTGTCCACGCAGCGGATGGTGGCCGTGTACTGCGCGAGCACAGCCCCATTGGCCGGGGCTTCGGTCAGGGTGTAGGTGGTGCCTGGGCTGGCCGGGTTGAGGCTGGCGCTGCCGCTGGCACTGGTGCCCAGGCCGCTGGTGGTCGCACTCGCCAGATCGGTGCCGTTGACGCCGCCGGTCTTGATCTTGAGCGTGAACTGGTCACCGGCGTTGACGCGGCCCGTGCTGCTCAGGGCCTTGCTCAGGCTCAGGCTGGCACTCTTGGGGATGTTGGTGAGCACGCAGGCGATGTCGTCACCGGCCACCAGGTCCGTGGGGTTGTTGGGCAAGCCGAACAATTGGCCCAGGCCGACCATGCTGACATCGGTGCCGCCCTCGGCGGTGCTCAGGGTGTTGGTGCAGCTCAGCGGGTAACGGTACTGCTCGATGTTCGAGGGGCTGCCCGCCCGCATGGACTCACCGACCATGTAGCGCATACCAATCTGGCCGGTCGCTGTGATCGTGGCATTGCCCACGGTGCTGCCTGTGCCCGTGGTGGTGGTGCTGGCCAGCAGGCCGCCGCCGGGGGCTTGGTAGATGGCGACGACGAACTGGTCGTCATCGCTGATGCGCGGCCCGCCCAGGGCCTTGGTCACCCGGATTTGCGGCGCCCGGGGGCTGTTGGTGAGCGTGCAGACGATGTTGGCACCGGCCTCTGGCGTCAGGGTGTAGCCCACGCTGGGGTCAAAGGCTTGGCCACTGGGCAAGCCCGTCTTTTGCACGCCGGCGCTGTCGGTGCAGCTCAGCGTGCTGCTGTAGCGTTTGAGGTTGCTGCCATTGCTGCCGGCTTCGGTCAGCGTGTAGGCCGTGGCCAGGGCCGCGCTGCCCAGGCTCGCGCTGCCATTGCTGACCAGCGTGCCGGCCCCGGCGGTGGTGGTTTGCGCCACCACCGTGCCATGGAGGCCGCCGGTCTTGATGGCGAGGGTGAACTGGTCATCACTGCCGACGCGGCCGGTGCCGCCCAGCGCCTTGCTCAGGCTCAGCGCCGGGGCCTTGGGCGTGTTGGTGATCGTGCAGGTGATGTCGTCGCCGTATTGGATCGGGCCGATGTCATAGCCCATGCCGATGTTGACGTTGCTGCCCCCCTGCGCCGTCGGCAGGGTGTTCACGCAAGCGCCCGTCCCGATGTACTGCGCGAAGCTCGAGACACTGCCGGGCAAAAGGATTTCACCATAAAGGTATTTGCTGCCCACCGTGGGGGTGTAGGTGGCCACCGCATTGCCGGTGTCGGTGCCCGTGCCGCTGGTGTTGGCCGTGGCCACCGGCCCCCCGCCGCTGGCAATCAGCTGAACCTGGAACTGGTCAGCCGGGTGGACCCGGCCGCTGCCGCCCAAGGCCTTGAGCACCTTGAAGCTCGGGGGCTTGGGGGTGTTGGCGATGGTGCAGGTGATCACGTCGCCCATTTGCGGCGTGAAGGCAGCGTCCAGCGCACTCGGCAAAGGCGTGGTGCTGCCGGTGTTGGCGTTGCTGCAGCTCAGGCTGCTGTTGTACTGCGCCATGAAGGTGGTGGGATTGGCCACCACTTCGCTGAGGGTGTGGGCCGTGCCGGCTGTCAGCGCTGTCGGGCCGGTGCTGGCCATGGGGTCCGGGTTGATGGTGGTCGCGCTGCGCACCACGGTGTTGCCGTTCTTGATCTGGACGGTGAACTGGTCGTCGGGCTTGATGCGCCCCGCAATCGTTTTGTTCAGGGTGAGCACGGGCGCCGCCAGACCCAGGGACACCGTGCACACCAGGTCGGACGCCGGGCGCACATGGGTCGCCGGCACGGTGATGCCGGTGGCCGTGGGCGTGCCAAAGAGGGTGCCAGCGTTGCCGGTGACCGCGCCGTTGTTGTCGACGCAGCTCATGCCGCCCGGGTTGATCTGCCAGCCGGGTGGCAGGCTCACGCCGATGTCGGTGTTGGTGTTGGTGGCGCCGAGCACGCGGGTCTCAGACTGGCCAGGGGTGCTGGTGTTCGGGCTGCTGATCTGCGCGCTGCCCCAGCCGTTGTTGACGGTGTAGTTGAAGTTGAAGGGGCCCGTGCCACTGCCCGGCAACACCACTTGGCGGATGGTCAGGCGAGCGACCTTGGGGGTGTTGGTGATCGCGCAGGTGATGTCGTCGCCTGCCCCCACGGGGCCGAACAGGCTGCCCTGCGAAGTGACCCCGCTGACATCGAGACCGCCCTGGGCCACGCTCAGTGCATTCGTGCAGCTGACGGGGTAACTGTATTGCTCGACATTCGAAACGCTCTGACCGGCCATGCTCTCGCCCACCATGTAGCGCTCACCGCGGGTGCCCGTTGCCTGCGCCTGGCCGGAGACGTTGCTGCCATTGCCCGAGGTGGTGGCATTGGCGACTTGCTGTCCGGTGGAGGCGTAAATGGCCAGGAAGAACTGATCGTCGGGGTGGATGCGCCCAGCACCGCCCAGCCGCTTCTGCAGCTTGAGCAGCGGCGCCTTGGGGCCGTTGGTGATCGTGCAGCTGATGTTGGCGCCCGCCACGGGCGTGATGGCCAAACCCGCATTCGGGTCATAGGCCTGCCCGCTGAAGGGCAGGCCGGGCTGCACGCCCGCGCTGTCGGAGCAGGCGATGGTGCTGCTGTAGCGCTGTAGCACGGTGCTGCCGGCCGCCGCCTCAGTGAGGGTGTAGGTTGTGCCCGCCGTGGCCGTGTAGGCGCCTGTCGTGCCGGTGCCCGGGTCCACCGTGTTGCCCGAACCGGCCGTGGTGCTGTTGCTCGGGTTGCTCACTTCGCTGCCGTTGACGCCGCCCGTCTTGATCGCCACCTTGAACTGGTCGTTCGCGCCCACCCGGCCCGCCGCGTCCATGGCCTTGCTGAGCGTCAGCACCGGCGCCTTGGGGCTGTTGGTCAAGGTGCAGCTGATGTTGGCGCCCGCCACGGGCGTGATGGCCAAGCCCACATTGGGGTCGTAAGCCTGTCCGCTGAAGGGCATGCCGGACTGCCGTCCTGCGCTGTCGGAACAGGTGATGGTGCCGCTGTAGCGCGCCAGGTTGGCGCCATTGATCCCCGTTTCCGTCAGGGTGTAGGTGGTGTTGGCCGTGCCGGTGTAGATGCCGGTCGTGCCTGTGCCCGGATCCACCGAGCTGTCCGAGCCTGAGGTGGTGCTGTTGCTCGCGCTGTTGACCTCGCTGCCGTTGACGCCACCGGTCTTGATGGACACCTTGAACTGGTCGTTCGCCACCACGCGTCCGGAGCCCGACAGGGCCTTGTTGAAGACGATTTTGGGGTTGGCGGGATCGACAGGGTTGCCGGTCGAGCCGCTGCAGCTGTTGCCGGCCGCGGCGCAATCCACGCCGCCGCCGGATGCCGTGGCCGTATTGACGACATAGCTGGCCGTGCCGATGTCCACATTGACAGGCACCTGTATGAACAGGGTGCCCTGGAAACCTGTAGGGATGTAGCACCCGTTGAGGCTGCTGGCGCCAGCCCCGGGGCATCCATAGACGGTCCCGCCGCTCGCCGTGATCGCCCCGGACGTGGTGATGCCGGCCGGCAGGCTGTCGGAAATGTAGAGCGGCGCCGTGGTGGCGGTCTGGGTGACGGACACGGTGATCGTGTAAGTGGCCGTGCCCCCCGCCTGCAAGCGCGAGGGCGTGGCCGTTTTGGAGACGGTCAGCACCGGCTTGACGAAATCAAAGGCCTCCAGCCAGAAATGGCCTTCATTGGGCGAAACGCCTGTGTCTTCGAACGTCGGCTTGCATTGGCTTTCGTCGATGCGCGCGTTGTAGGAGGCGCAAAAGAATTTGCTGCAACCACCGACCTTGACATACCCCAGGTAGACGGTTTTGCCATCCACATAGCCGGACTGTCCCGCATAGCCGCTGCCATGGCCCGTGCTGCCAATGGTGACGCCATTGACCGTCATGTTGGTGTCCCAGTCCGAATTGCCGTAGGGCTCGAAGTGCACGATCACACGGTCGTAATTGGCCCGGCTTTGCCAGCAGATGTTGCCCCTGGAGATCAGGCTTTGGGCCAGGCTGGCTTCACAAAAGACGCTCAGCAAGACCCACAGCGCTGCCGACCACAGGCCGCGCCATTGCAGCTTGAAGAGGGTTTGGATGGCGCCGGGCATGCGCAGCCGCGTGGAGGCAAGGCTTGTTTTCATGGCTGTTCAGATCTTTCGTCCATACCTCATGTCGTTCAGCAAGTCCTGTCCGCGTCCCGTCTCGAACGCCCATGGGGCCTGCGCACCGCCGTCGGAACCCCTCGCATACGCCATGGGCTCGCGGACCACCCTGTGCCTTGGTGCGAAATGGGAAATTTGTCAAAACACGAGGAACCGTCCCACGCCGCCGGAAGCCAACGCACGGATTCGATTCTATATGTTATTTAGCACTTATTTATCTGTTTAGATACTTTTACACGAAAAATGGTTTGCCAAGACCCATTTGGCCGCGCCCAACCCATGCAGATCAAATTCCGCAAAGTCAACAAAACAATGAGGAGATGGGCTCGGCGGCCATGCGCCGATCGGTGCGGAGCAGGCGGGGCTGGCTGCTTCGCTCAGTCGACCTTCACCTGGAACAGCACCTGGCCCGAGCCGCTGCCCGGCAGCGCGCCGGTGAAGGTCCAGATCACCGCACCGCTGCCACCGGGGCTTTGCACCGTGGCGCAGGGCACGGCTGACGCGGGCGCCGGGTTGGCGGGCGTGGTTTTGCTGCAAGTGGTCAGGGTGGCTGGCGTGCTGCCCTGCTCGCTGGACACAAAAGTGGTGTAGACGGGTGTGGTGTCGTGCACAGCCAGATTCGTCAGCACTGCCGGAGCGGTGTTGGTGTAGGTGATGCGGTATTCGAGCACATCGCCCGACTTGGCCTCGTTGTTCGCACCAAAGCTGCCGTTCTGGGTGATGTTGCGCACCTCCTTGAGCAGGTTCAGCGACACATGACCCACCAGGGTCACATCGGTCACCGTGTGCTGGGTGCTCAGCGCCGGGTTGGCGTTGCTCAAGCTGAACGCCGCCAGGATCGTGGCCTCGTTCTTGTCGCCCACCTGCGCATTGGCCGGCACGAACTCCTGCACCACCACGCACACTTGTTGCTGAGCGCTCACGGCGATGCCCGGCCCGAGCGGGGGATACAGTTGGGCTGCGCCCGGCTGCAAGCTGCCGCTGCAAGTGGGGTCGGCAAAGATCCGTTCACTCCAGCCGATCAGGCTGGGCGTGGCCACGCTGTTGCTCACGCTGAACGCCACCGTGCCAGCGGTGCCTGCCGTGAAGGTGTGCGCGAAGGTGGTCGTGGTGCCGGGCGCGGCGGTCTTGGCCCCATTGGGCACAAAGCTGCTTTGCGGCACATCGCCGAAATTCAGGTCCGTGTGGCCCGTGCCGTTCCAGGTGAAGGCGATCTGGTCGGTCCCGCGCTGGTAGGTGTAGCGGGTGCCCGACACATTCACCGCATTGCCCGAGGGCAGCGCCGTGTTGCCGACCGAGGCGCCGGTGGAGATCAGGCCGCTGGCATTGGTCTCCGCCACGCACAAGGGCGCGCCCACCGCCACGTTCGGCGCCTGGAAGCTGTATTGGCCCTGGCTGTTGGTGAGGGTTTGCGCATAGATGGTGCTGCCGCAGTTGGTCAGCTGCACGCGAACGCCCGCGATCGGCAACTCGCTGCCGTTGAGCACACCGTCGTTGGGCACACCTGCGCCCCGCCCCACATCCAGAAACACCCGACCCGAGATGCCCACGGGCAATGCCGATGGGCTGTTGGTCAGTGTGCAGCCAATGTTGGCACCGGCCACCGGCGTGAGCGTGAAGCCCACATTGGGATCGAAGGGCTGCGCGGTCGGCAGGCCACCTTGCAGGTTGGCGCTGTCGGCGCACGTCAGGGTGGTCGTGTACTGCGCCAGGTTCGCGCCATTGGCGCCGAACTCGGCCAGGGTGTAGGCCGTGTTCGGTGCGGTGGGGTTCAGGGTGGCTGTGCCCGTGACGTTGCCATTGGCACCGCTGGTGACGGTGCTGACCATCGCGGTGCCATTGATCCCCCCAGCGCGGATTTCCAGTGTGAACTGGTCGTTGGCGCCGACACGGCCCGCGCCGCCCAAGGCTTTGCTCAGGCTCAGCACAGCGGGGCGAGGGGTGTTGCTCACCACGCAGGTGATGACATCGCCGTCTTTGGGCGTGACGCTGGAACCCAGCGTCGTGATGCCCGACACATCCGTGCCGCCATTGGCCACTGAACGCGCATTGCTGCAGCTGATGGATGCGCTGTATTGCGCCAGCGCAGAAACGCTGCCGGAAGCCATCACTTCGGTGAGGGTGTAGCTGCTGTTGGGCGTCACCCCAAAAACGCCCGTGGTCCCGGTGCCCGCGTCCACGGTGTTGCCCGTGCCGCGGGTGGAACTGGCGATCGTGTTGTTGACCACGGTGCCGGTCGCATCCTTGATCTGCACGGTGAACTGGTCGTTGTTGTGGATGCGGTTGCCGCCCAGGGTCTTGAAAAGGGTCAGGCTGGACTGTCCCAGGCCCACTTCACAGATGAAGGCCGAGCCGGAGTTGACGTATTGCGCCGGAATGGTCACGGTGTCGTTGACCTGCCCCGCTGTCAGGATGCCCGAAGGGTTGCCCGTGCTGGCCGCGTTGAGGTCGGCGCATCGGAACCAGGTGTAGAACCAGCCTGCCTGACGCGCCAATGTGACGCTGGTGGCCGTGTTGATGGCGCTGAGCGTATCGATGGGGCTGTTGGTGGTGCTGGGATAGAGCGCGGTGCTGGTGATTTGTTTGGGCGTGACGCCATTGCTGCCGGTGTAGCTGAAGGTGTAGGGACCGGGCGTGCTGGTCGATGCCGAAATGGACTGCTGTATGAACAGCGTGGGCAAGGCCGGCGAGACCGGGTTGGTGCTGGACCCCGGACAGCTGAACTGGCCCGTGCAGTTGCTCGATTGCGGGTTGTAGGCGTAGGCCGTGTTGGTGACCACGCTCGCGGTGTTGCTGCCCACATCGATGGGCACATTGATATAGACCGTGCCGATGCTGCCCGCGGGGATGTAGCAACCCGTCAGGTTGCTGGCCCCTGCCGCTGGGCAGCCCAACACCTGGCCGCCACTGGCGGTGATGGTCCCAGCGGTGGTGATGCCCGCCGGCAAGGTGTCGTAAATGTGGGTGGGCGTTGTGGTCGCCGTGTTGCTGATGCTCACCGCGATCGTGTAGGACTGTCCGGTGGCGCCAACCTTCAGGTTGTAGGGCGAGGCCGATTTGGACACGGACAGGGTGGACTGGTTCAAATAAGCACCGTAGAAATAAAAAGTGCCTTCAATCGGCGCAATGCCCGCATCTTCGAAGGTCGGGTTGCAACCGTAATTGATGCGGGGGTTGTAGCCCCCCCACCATGGGCCACCCACGAAAACCCAGCCCAGGCTGATGCTGACGGGCTTGTAGACATAGGTTTCGCCGCTGTAGCTGTTGCCCCCCGCAAAGTCACGCCCCACCGAGGCAATCGTGACGCCATTGACGGTGATGTTGCTGTCGTAATCCGAATTGCGGTTGGTTGCCTCGAAGCGCACGCGAATCCGGTCGAAATTCCCCCAATCCCCCCAGCAGATCGACTGCTCCGGGCCGTAGTTTTGGGCCTGTGCCGATCCTGCCAAGGCCAGCAGGAACACACCGAAGACCAGCGCCATCTTTCGGGTGGCGGTCATCAAGCCCAACAAGATCATCAAGAAATGTTTGTTTGTCATGGCTGTTGCTGCTGCTCACCCGTCGAGCGCGAAAAGGCTCAGTTGGGCATTTTTGGTTTCGGTCCGGCCAGTCCCAGGCCCGCCTCGTCAAACTTCATGCGGATGCGGAAATACAGGCCTTTGTTGGTGTACTCACCCGCCGTCAAGTCACGATCCGACAGGCCCGTGAAGTTGTAGCCCACCGACAGCCACAGGTCTTTCATGGCCTGGTAGCCCAGTTCGACACCCCAGGCCCGCTGCGTGGCGCCCGCGCTGCGCATGAGGCTGCCCTGGATGCCCCAGTCCCAATCGGCTGCCAGGTCCTGGATCCAGCGTGCCGAGATCAATTGGGCCGAATAGCTGCTGGAAATGCCGTCATCGGTCAAGCTTGAACGCTTGGCGGCCAGACGCCCCGAAAAATACTCGCCGCGGCCCGGGTTGACGTTCAGGTGCAGCGAGACGATGTCGGCCACGTAGTCGCCGTTCAGGCCTGCGTTGGTGCCAAAGACATTGCCACTGATGCTGCCGGGCGCGGTCGTGCCCGCGATGCCTGTGGAACGCTCGGTCTTGCGCTCGTAGCGTGTCAGCAGGTTCCAGACGTCCTGCCCGACGGGACGGTAAGCCAAGCCAATCTGGTTGCGGCTGAGGATGCGTTCGGTGCCGGCCAGAGCCCCCACACCACGGCTGGCGTTGTAGATGTTGCGGGTCAGAAAGCTCCAGTCGGGATCGAGGCGCAGGCCCAGGCCGAAGCTGGCCAAGACCGTGTGGGCATCGCTGCCATGGCGACCTTCCAGGATGCCGCTGCCACGGATGCCCTCGTTGCTGTATTCGAGACCCGTGATCAGCGCGGTGGCATCGCCTGCGCCCACCACCGGGGTGCCGCTCGCGCTGGCCGCGCCCACGGCTTTGGTTTTTTCAAGGCCAATGGTGCCGCGCCAGTGGTCGCTGAGCTTGACCATGTTGCGCACGCCGGTGGCCGCTTGCGAGCCGCGTCCCGCGGTGGCGTCGGCCAGACGGAATTCGTTGTAGACCCGGCCACCTTCCATGTAATTGCTTTCGACGCCAAAGATGCCCACGTTGCGCGTGACCAGGGTGGTGCTCTGCTCGTAGAGGCTGGAGTCGAATTCGTAGCGGCCATACAGGCGCGTCTTGTCGGTCAGAGCGTATTGGCCACCGGCCGCCGCCACGCGGCCACGGTGGTCGGGATCGATGCTCTGCTCGACCTCCAGGAAAACCTGGGCCTGCGGCACATCGGGGATGTTGGCCGTGAGCTTGCCGCGAACGGTGCGGATCTGGCTGAGACCGGCATCGGCCGCAGCGACGTTGGCGGCCGCCCCCAGCTGGGTAACCGAGTTCCCCATCTGGCCACTGGAGCCTGCGCCCGTGGTCGACACACTGCCGAAGCTGAACAAGGAGTTGGCCTGGTTGGCGCCGCCGTTGACCACCCGCACGCCGAGCTCTCCTGTCAGGTGCTCATTGAGCTTTTTGAGCACCCCGACATTGGCGCTCTGGCGGGTGTGGCCGCTGGCCTTGTCATCGCTGTGGGTGATTTCGGCGCGCACCGCCGTGGTTTTGTCGAGGCGGTATTCGGCACGCGCATTGGCTTCGGTGCGACCGGGCGCAAAGCCGGCATCGGGGTTGTCAAAGCGCTGGTCGGAATGGGCCACCTGGGCCGACGCACCCCATTTGTCGTTTTCGTGGCGAATTTCGACGCGTGCCGCCGTGCCGGCGCCATGCAGATCGGTCTCGGTGCGGACCACCTCGGCGGCCGCAGCGGTGTTGGCATCGAGGCGGGCGAGCGCGGTGAACGCGGCAAGGTCACGCTTGCCTTCGGGGTTCTGGTCGGTGTTGCCCACCACGCCGAGCTGCAAGCGGTCATTCACCCTGAACTGGGCATCGACACCGGCCACGGTGTACTTGGCGCCGCCATCGTCGACTTCATAGGTGACACGCACCGATTGGGGGTGCAGGTCGGGACTGATCGAGGGGATGGCGCGGGTGAACAACAGTCGGCGAGACAGCGGCTCGAAGGTGTAGTCGACAAAGCGCACCATGGCCGTTCTGGACAGGATCACATTGGGCTGATTGCGGTCACGCACCACGATCTCCACTTGCTCGCTGTTGAACAGCACCTCACCACCGCTGCCTGCGAGATAAAAGGGGCCCGAGGTGCCGTTGGCAGGGAATTCCTCGATCTGCTTTTTCTGTGAGGTTCTCGAAACGTAGCTGCTCACCCGCTCGTTCTGGGTCTGGTAGACGTGCTTGATGCCCGTGAGCGTGCGGTTGACCTGGCTGAGGCGGCGCACTTCCTGGCTGCTGGCGGTCGTGAAATCGCCATAGAGCAGATAGGAGCGGTCCTTGTCGATGCGGACATACAGGCGCCCCGAGCTTTGCGCGTCATAGCCCTTGCCGGAGGCGTCGCCGTAGACCGGGTAGAACTCGTCGGGGCGGATCTCTCGGAACAGGCGCTCCTTGCTCGACTTCGCCGTGTCGAGCGCGGCGGTCAGCAAATACTCGCCCTGGATGGCGCCCTTGAGGAAGAAGGCCGCGCGGCCACCAAGGCGCGGATCCTGGCCAGCCTCGCTCAAAGAGGACAACTCCTGCTCAAACGCCGCGCCAGCGGGCACTTGGCTGAGCGCCAGGCTGCCGCGCTTGGACAGGTCCAGCGTGCCTTCCACGATGCCGACGGCAATCATGGGCCGCAGCTCGGGCAGCAGCATGACCCGTGCCTCTTTCATCAGCGCAGCAGCGGTGACTCGGATGCGCAGGTCGCCCGGCGTGCCCGGGGCCAAGAGGCGAAACTCGCCCTGGCCGCCCTCCAGAAATGTCTGCAGGCCCGGCTCGTCGGGATTGAGGTCTTTGTCCAGCCAGGCACCGCTGCTGGCCTCCAGCGTCAGCTGTGTGCGCGCGGTGACCATCACGCCCTGGGCATCGGTCAGGCGCACCTGCACCGGAATCGGGGTTTTCATGTCGGCGCGCGCCTGGGCGGGTGCGCGCACATGCACCTCACCCAGTTTGTCGGGCGCCGTCACGGTGATCTCGATCGGTTGAGCGCGCTGGATGCCGAAATCGTCGTGCACCTCCATGCGCAGGCGGTTCTTGCCAGGCCGGAGCACCACGCCGATGTATTCCCAAGCCGTGGTCGAAGTTCTGGGCAGGGTGGCCTTTTTGCCAACACGCTTGAGGTCCTGCAACTGCTCATTGACCCACAGGCGCAGCTGTGCGCCCGCCGGCCCCTTGAGGCGCACATTGAGGTTTTGGGCAGGCAGGGTCGCGCCATCGGGGAGGTCCAGGAACGCGGGGGTGTTGTTGAGTTCGGGCAGCAGTTTTTCCAGCTCGATGATGCCCGGTGCATGCACGGGCAAGGCCATGCTGAATGGGTCCTGCGTCAAATCCTGCACGGGGGCCGCGGGGGCGGTGCTCGCTGCGCCGGCCGAGGACAGCCCTGGGGCTTGTGCGGTCGACAAAGAGCCCGCAAAACCGCCCGAGGTGCCAGCCGACAAGAAGTTCGCCCCCGTGCTGCTGCGGCCCGACGGCAGGGCGATCAGCGCCCCGCCCAGCTGTGCGGGTGGAATTTGCAAGCCTGCTGCAGCCCCCACGGTGCCCGTGGCCGGCAAAACGCGCGGATCCACCGCCGCCGCCACGGCACCTTTGGGATCGATGCGCACACGCGCATCGGCTTCCATCTGCGCGTCGAGCTGCTTTTGCGCGGCAGCGCGACGAGTGTTCACCTCGGCCAGGGTTTGCGCGTCTTCACAGCTCGAAATCGGGAAATCGGCCTTGTGGAATTCGCCCTTTTTCAGATCGGCAAAACGGCTGGCCGGATTGCCCGCATTGCGGTGATCCAGCAAATCCACGCGTGCGCCTTTGGGCAGCGTGGTTTCGTCCAGGCGAACCACATGGGTTTGGGGCCGCAAGCCATAAAGGCTCCACTTGCCGTTCGCGTCGGTGACGGCAAAGGTGCCGTCTTCCAGCCAGATGCGCACGCCCGGCACCCCCAGCATCTCATCCGCTGCATCCGGCTTTTTGCAGCTCAGGTACACCTTGCCGAACAAAAAGGCCTTGTCAGAGAACACTCCGGCATCCACCCGGACCGTGGCGGTGGCCACATTCGACAGCGCGCCGCCCACCTGCCCCGTGGCGCGGTTGGTCGCGTTGGCATCCAGGGGCGCGCCCACGCCCACTCGGACGCGGTAACGCAGTTCCACCGAAGCGTTGACATCCAGGCTCAAGTTGCCAAAGCTCCAGACCAGCTGAGGACCCAAGCCACCCGAGGGGTTCTGCGACGCGACGCGATTGAGCCGCGTGCTGCCGGGCACATAGGCAAAACCGGCAGGCAGTTGGTCTTGGAAAGACACGCCAGTCAACGGGGCGCCCGACTTGTTGGTCAGGGTGAGTGCATAGTCGAGGAAATCACCCAATTCCACGCGCTGCTGGCTGGCCTCTTTTTTCAGCACCAGGCCGCGGACATGGCCGGCGTCGAGCGGGATGTGCGCATTGGTCACGCCACAGACACTGCCCTGGCCATCACCGCCGGACAGGTATTCGAGGTAGTAGGTCGTCGGCTCGCTGCCCTGTGGCGGCGCCATGTTCGGCACCACCGCACCGCATGTGCTGAAGGTGCCGGCCTTCGGCGGAATGGTCTCGGACGGGAACACATAGGCCGAATTGACCGGCGGTTGCACGCGGATGCGGTAGGTGCACAGGCTGTTGACCGGCGGCGACAGCAGGTGCAGGTTCCAGGCGCCGCTGGCATCGGTCACAGTGGACACGCTGCCGTCTGCCAGGTAGGTGTAGCGGCCCGGCACATTGCCACCCAGGATTTCGGAGGGCAGGATCGGGCCCGCGCTGCCGCTCTGGCAAGACACACGGCTCATGAACACCGTGGCGCCCGCCACAGGCTGGCGCGTGTTGGCGTCATAGACCGTGCCCGCCGGATCGACCAGAAAGGTGGGCACCGATGAGGCATCTGCAGACATCGTGGCCGCCAGGATCTGGTTGGGCGACAGATTGATGGTGTTTTGGGAGAAGGCCGCGCCCCAGATCTTATTGGTCACGCGCACCTCGGTGCCCTGCGGCAGGCTCTTAAGGGTGACACGCACCTGGAAAGTGATTTCCTCGGTCTGGCCGGGTTGCAGGGAACGCGTGCCATCGACCGTGCTCAAGACGATTTCGGTCGGAAACAGGTAGTCGTTGGTGCTGTCGATCTTGCTGCGGTCGCAGGCGGTGCGGCCCGTGAAATTCGCCGAGGGCAGCAGGAAGTTGTTTTTGGTGGTGACGGGGCTGATGAGTTCCCAGCCGGCGATCTTGCCGGTGGTCAAATCCATCTCGAAGGTGCAGTTGAGGTTGCTGATGACCCGCACAAACGGAGCTTCGACCGCGCCGGAATTGGTCACGTAATAGGTCAGGCGAATGTCATAGACCCCGTTGCCCACGCGCTGCGGCACATCGATGAATTGGGCCACGCGGATGGTCGGCACCTGCGTGAGGATGGGGGTGGGGCTGCTGTTGTTGTTGGGATTGCCGTCGCGATCAGGATCGGGGTCGGTGCCGTCAACCGAGTCGTCGGTGATCGGCATGCCTGCGCTCACATCCTGGAACACGGAAGACTTGGCCACGGCGGTGTTGAACACCGCGCCCTGGCGACCCACGGTGTTGATGCGGACAGTGAAGACCACATTGAATTCGGCATTGGTGGGCAAAATGGCCCCCGGGCCCAGCAGATTTTTCTGCGTTGCCGTGCCTGTGAACGCGGTGTTGGGCTGGGCCAAGGTCCCGCCCACGGTGCCATTGGGATAGACCACCCGAATCGAATTGGGCACGATCGTGTACTGGCCCTGGGCTGGCGTGAGCGCTGTGGTGTAAGCACCGAAGTTGGTGCTGCTGTTGCCCTCCAGCACGTCCTCCACCTGCACCTGATAAAGCCAGGCACTGCCATAGTTTTTGACGCGCAGGCTGAAGCTCACGTCCACCGTGCCATCGGGCGTGCCATTGGGCAGGAGGTTGGCGACCGGTGTGCCGGCGCTCTTGGCCAAACCGATCCGGGCCTGGGACAGCGGCGAGAGCGTGGTGTTGGAAGCGGAAACAGCGGTCTGGATGCCGTCGTTGTAATGAGACTGTGCGGTGTTCAGCACATCCTCGGTGGCGCTGTTGTTCACCCGCACAGCGAAAGCCATCTGCACATTGGCCCCGGGCGAAATCGCTGCCGGCGCCGGCAAGCCGATCGCCACCTCGACCGCGCTGGCATCGTCAGCACCCGTGCGATAGCTGAACGCGGCATCCCCGCTCAGACGGAAAAGCCTCAAGGCCCCAGGGAAAGTGGTTTGCAGACTGCCGGCAATGTATTGCGTGCCTGCGGGCACCACATCCCGCAGCAAGATCACACTGGCCGGCTGCTGATCCACCAGGATATTGCCCAAAGCAGGCAAGGTCACAGGCGTGGGCAAGACGGCACCTGCCCCCACATTCGTGCCCATCACGGTGTAGTTCAGCCGCGAGCCGGGAACCAGCACGCCCTCGTAACTGGCCGTTTTGTTGAGGGCCAGAATGGCGGCGTTGCCGATGGTGATGATGTCCTGGTTGCGCGCGCTGACACCCTGGTCCTGTGTGGTGGCGGTCAGGCTCAGGCACACCGCGCCCGAAGGCGCCAGAGGCATCGTGCCCTGCACGATCAGCCCCGTCGATTCGCCCATCCGCAGGGTCAGGACATTGGGCGTATTCAGGGCCAAAGAGGGCTCGCCGACGTCGGGCACACCGTTGCCGTTGAGGTCGCGCACCAGGCGCAAATCGCCCATGGCCAAGGGGTTGGCGGGACAGCCCGCCAGGCCGGGGTCATTGACCAAGTTCAGGATGTAGCTGGAAGTGCCATTGCCCGTGTTCTTGAGCAGGTGCGACAGGGACACCACCATGCCGGGGGGGCGCAGGATGTTTTGATCCTGCGTCAGCGACAGGGACTCGACCGCCACCACAGTGAGTTCCACCGCGTTGGAGACGGTTTCCAATTGGGTGAACCCTGCGGGCACATAGGTGGCCGAGGCCTCGTTGCGGATGGTGGTTCCTGCCGGCACCGGATTGGCCGCCACTGCAGCGCTGAGCCCGAGCAGCAGCCACACCAGCATGCATTTCAGCTGCTGGACAGGGAGGCGTTTGCAGAAGATCGAGGTCAAAAATGGCACAACGAGGGTTCCGGTTGGAGTTTCTTGTGAACTAAAAATCACCCTGACTTTTCAAAAGCGATCTCTCCAGCGCAGGCAAAAGTGATTGCTTTTGAAAAGAAGGGATCCACCCATCTTTGGATGGATCCCTTGAATATTTATAGTTTTTCTAACATTTTCACTTCATCGCTGATCAGTTATTGATCTTGACCTGGAAGGTCAGGGTCATCGTCGCGTTGGGCGGCACGGTGTTGCTCACGTTGCCGCACTGGACCGCGTTGTTGACCACGCTGTAGTTGCCAATGGTGGCCATCGGCGTCACGCCGTTGGACGTGCACTGCTGGGTGGGCTGGGTGCCGTTCATCGTGGTGTAGGCCGGGACAACGTCCTTGAGCGTCAGGTTGCTCACCGCGACGCTGCCTTCGTTGGTGGCCGTCACCACATAGGTGATGCAGTCACCCGGCTTGCCAGACAGGTTGCTCTGCACTTGGGTGCCCACGGCGCCGGTGCAAGTGGTGTCGATGGCTTGGGTCTTGAGCACACGGATCTGGCCGGTCACGATGGTGGTCGTGGCGGTCGAGGTGGGCGTGCCGCACGAGCCGGCCGGGAAAGCCACCGAAATGGTCGCTGTGTCGGTCGCGCCCACAGCTGCACCCGCGGCCGCAAAGACCTTCACCAGGAACTTCTGCGAACCGCCCACAGCCAGAGGACCCGGCAGGGGTGCGGTGATCAGCGTGTCACCCGAGTCCAGGATGCCGTCGTTGTTGACATCGAGGTAGACCGCGACTTGCCAGCCAGCCGCCAGGTCCGTTGCAGGCAGCGTGGCCGTCACGGTGTAGGGACCGGTACAGGTCGCATTGCCGGTGTTGGTCAGCGTCTGCGGGTAGACCACCGAACCACCGGGGGTGGTTTGGCCGTTGCTCGTGGCCGGGCCCAGGGTGGCCGACAGCATGACGTTGGTCACGGTCACCGCGTCGAACTTGACGTCCGCCACGATGCCACCGGTCGAAGCCAGGTTGGTCGACTTGACCTGGAAGTACAGCGGCTGGGCCGTCACCGGAGCCTGGTTGGAAGGCACGGTCACACAGGCGGTCAGGATGCCCTGGCTGGTGCTGGTCACGGCAATGCTGCTGATGGCCGGGGCCGCAGCACAGTTGGCGGACGGCACGATGCCCGAGACGAACTTGACCGTCCAACCTGCGGGCAGATTGCCCGGGAAGCTGTTGGTCGAAGCGCTCGCCAGCGTGTAGGTGTTGTCCACCGTGTCGTTGTTCTTCACATACAGGGTGAAGGCGGTGGTGCCGCCGGCTTGCACCGTGTTGGTGGTCGTCGGGGTCGAGCTGGGGCCGGGGCCGAGGTCAGCGCCAGAACCTGTGGAGGTGCCGACAGCGCTGTTGGTGATGTCGACCAGGGTGCCCATGACACTCGTCAGCACATCACGCGTCGCGTCCTTTTGGGTCGGATCGTTGGCGGAGGTACCGGTGACGGTCAGGGTGTAGTTCACGTTGCTGGCCGGCAGCAAGGTCCCGGGAAGGATGGCCTTGACCACGATGATGATCGAGTCACCGCTTTGGATCGGGCCGGTGTCGATCGTGGTGTCACCGTTGGTGTCACTCAGGGGCGTGGCGCCATCGGCCTTGAAGAACTGGTAGGTGGTGCCCGCCGGGAAGGGTGTGCCACCGGACGTGCCTGCGCTGGCGCTGGTGATGTTGATCGTGTCCAGCGCGTTACCGGTGTTGAAGACCTTCACATTGAAGACCACCATGCCACCTGCAGGTGCCGAAGCCACCGTGGTGGTGTCTTCAGGGCCCGCATTGGGGGTGCCCGCGATGGCGTCCTTGCCGGTGATGGCCGTACCCGCCATCGAGCTCAGCGTGAGGCTGTAAGTGCCCGTGGTGGTGTAGGGTGCGCCATTGGTCGTGGTGCCCACCGGACCAGGGTTGCCGGCCGTCGCGGTCGAGCCCGCATCGGTCGGGTTGAACTTGGCCGTGTTGGTGGTGGTGGACGTGCCCAGTGCGGCGGTGCTGTTGACCAGCACGACGAAGCTGATGGTGCGCGTCACGTTCACCGGCAGGGTGTTGTCCACGAAGGTCAGCGTGCTCATGCCGCCGCTGGTCGTCACGCCGTAATCAGCACCGGGGGTCGCGTTCGAACCTGCGGTTTCGTTCAGGGCCACGCCCGGGCTGTTGCTCCAGACCGTCGAACCCGTCACATAGGTCAAACCCGAAGTGGCGCCACTGCCGATCACGTCCTGCAGCACAAAGCGGCCAGGCGACCCACCGGTGTTGGTGTAGGTCAGCGTATAGACCGTGTACTGACAGGCGCTCGGCGCAGTCGAGACACCAGCCCAGTTGGTCGGACAGGTGGCGGTCGCAGACGAGCGCGGGCCACTGTTGTTCGCCGTGGGCCAAGAGCCGCCGCCCGGAGCCGTGATACCGGCACCCGGCTGGGAAATGGTCTTGTTCAGGTTGAAGGCAGCCACTGTGGTCAGGTTGATGTTGTCCACGTCCTGCGCTTCCTGGTTGCCCGCGAGGTACATGCCCGCCGAGGCCGCGATGGGCTTGGCCGTGATGTAAGCAGAGCCGTAGGGCAGCGTTGGCGTTGTGGCGGTGGCCGGCAAGGTGTAGGCCACGACAAAGCCGAACTGGCCACCGTTGCCCGTCACGGTTTGGGTCGGGACAAGGCAGGTGCCGGAACCTGTGGGCAAGCTGCACAGCTCGGTGGTGCTGTCCGGCAGGCCGTCGAAGTTGGCGTCCTTGAACACGGCGACGCGATAGAAGTTGCCAGGGTTGACGGCGGGGTTCGGTCCGGGCACGACGACTTTGATGTCGAAGTTGTCGGTGCCGTTGCCGGTGTTGGTCAACACGTGCGAGGCGTAGACCGTGGTGCCGGCCGCGCCGGTCTTGGTGTTGACCACATCGGTGGTGACGGTGGTCTTGCCGTCCAGGTTGAAGGCCCCCACCTGCTGGATGGTGGTTTGGACCTGGTTGGACGTGGAGGTCTGCGGCTGGCCGCTCGCATCCAGGTAGGTGGCAGACGCTTGGTTGCCAATGAGTGTGTTGGCGGGGGGTGCGGCCGCATAGGTGGGGGGCGCTGCCATCAGCAGCCCCGCCATCGCGGTCGCAGCCACCCACGGATTGATCAGCTGACCGCCGATCTTTCTGAGGGAGCTGGTGAGTTTCACTTGGTTTCTCCTTTGTGTGACAAAAAAACTGACGCTGCTGACGCGCCACTGGCCCATCCGATGCGCCGATGCATCCCGATGGACAACATCAACCGTTACGGACGGCTGTACTCAAGAGACTTGGGGGTGCTGGCCGCAGGTGTGGCCGTGATGGACAGGGGGGTGGCCCCTTCGACCTTGGCGCGGGCGCTGACTGAAACGGAGGCGCCGGCATTGAGTTGCCCGATGTTCCAGCGCATGGTTCGGTACTCGTTGTAGGGGAGCGGCTGGACGCTGCCGTCGGCCAGCTTGCGCTGCAGTGGTTCCGCGGCAAACTGGCCATCGCGCGCGGCCATTTGCAGCGCGGCGCTGTACGGTTTGGCGCTCTTGGGCATGTATTCCAAGCCCTCTGGCACCGGCAGCTGGGCCACCAGGCCTTGCACCGGCAGCTTGCTCACATTGGTGTAGGTGGCGCGGTACTCGATCACATCGCCCGGCTTGACCGAGCCCATCTCCTCGAGGCGCTCTCCCTGCGGCCCGCTGACCACGCGCTTTTGTGTCAGCTGGATCACCACCGCATCTTTTTTGTCCACGGCCGACTTCGATGCCTGAGCATGGGCAGCGGGCAAATGCCCCACTGCGGCCAACAGCGTGCCCATCACCACCGCCATCAACATCGATTTCTTTTGCATGATTTGCATCCTTTCGTGTGCGCGCATTCGATAAACAGGTTCTTGAAGCCTCACTTGCAGCATCAAGATGTGTGAAATGTACGCTATTTGTGCCGGTTTAGCTAGTTTTGTACTAATTTTTTGACAATATTTGATGATCGATGGCTATATATTCTTTGGAATTCTTTTTATGATTTTTATTCGTACTTGTATATTCTTTTACTAATATTTAGTAGCATTTTCAAGATGCAGATCCAGCCCAAACAGACTGAGAACCCTTGTCAATTTGCGGCGCGCTGGCGGCCCGTGCCCGGCTCGCCGAGCGGCCGACAGGGCGGGCGGGGCCTTGCAAAATGGGGGCTGCGGCACATCAAGGACAATCCAGGCCCATGACCTGGCATGCCCAACTGAAGTTGCACTACCGATCCAGTGGGTGCCAAACCCATTTGCAGTTCGAACACCAGGGGCCCTTGCGCGTCATGCAATCGCTCTACCCCGAGGGCTCTGAGATTTGCCACACGGTGCTGGTACACCCGCCCGGTGGGCTGGTGGGGGGCGATGTGATCGATGTCCAGGCGCAGCTGGACCCGGGGGCCCATGCCCTGGTGAGCACGCCAGGCGCAACCCGCTTCTACAGATCAGAGGCGGGCCAGGCGACCCAGCAAGTGCACGCCCGCCTGCAAGACGGTGCCCGGCTGGAGTGGTTGCCCCTGGAGGCCTTGGCCTACAGCGGCTGCTTGGCGCGCAACATGGCGCGCTTTGAACTGGCACCGACAGCCGAACTCTTGACCTGGGACATCACCGCGCTGGGCCTGCCCTTGGCTCAGCAGCCCTTTGTCAGCGGCCAGTTCGAACAACACCTGGAAATTGTCGGCGCCTGGCTCGAGCGTGGCACCCTGGCCGCCGGCGACACGCGCCTGCTCGATGGCCCCCTGGGGCTAGCGGGCCAGCGCTGCATGGCCACCTTGGTGTTTGCAGCCGGTCAGGCCATCGCACCCGAACGCGTGGATGCCGCGCTCGAGGCTGCACGCTCGGCCATCGAAGCCTCGGCATTGCGCCTGCAAGCGGGCGCCACCCAACCGCACCCCCAGGTCATCGTGCTGCGTGTGCTCGCGCCGGTGGTCGAGCCCGCCATGCAGCTGCTGCGCCCGGTGTGGGCGGCGTGGCGGCAGGCGCTGTGGGGGTTGCCAGGACAAGTCCCGCGCCTTTGGAACCTGTGAGAAGGCGCCAGCTGAGCGCCAGAAAGCCCTGGCTGGCAGGACCGGCCTCCTGCCGGTGCGGGCGCTTCAAATGGCCACCAGCTGCTGAATGTTCTTCGCCGTCATCTCGCTGCCCGGCCCGCTGGCGATCACCTCGCCGCGCTCCATGACCAGGTACTGGTCGGCCAGTTCCTCGGCGAAGTCGTAGTACTGCTCGCACAGCACGATGGCCATGCGCTGGCCCTGCATGCCCTCGTCGGCCAGTTTGCGGATGACGCGGCCGATGTCTTTGATGATGCTGGGCTGAATGCCTTCGGTGGGCTCGTCCAGGATCAGCACACGCGGCCGGAAGGCCAGTGCGCGCGCAATGGCCAGTTGCTGTTGCTGGCCGCCCGAGAGGTCGCCGCCTCGGCGGTGCAGCATCTGCTTGAGCACGGGGAAGAGTTCAAACAGCTCGGGCGGGATGGGCGTGCCGCCGGGCCGCGTGGCCAGGCCCATGCGCAGGTTGTCTTCGACCGTGAGGCGGGCAAAGATTTCGCGGCCTTGCGGCACATAGCCAATGCCGGCGGCCGCACGCTCGTAGGGCTTGGCGCGGCTCAGGTCTTGCCCGGCCAGGGTGATGCTGCCGCTCTTGATGGGCACCAGGCCCATCAGGCTTTTGAGCAGCGTGGTCTTGCCCACGCCGTTGCGGCCCAGCAGCACCGTGACCTGGCCGGCTTCGGCGTTCAGGCTCACGTCGCGCAGGATGTGCGAGCCACCGTAGTACTGGTGTATGTTTTTGACTTCAAGCATGACTGGCTTTCTTTCGGCCGCGGGGGCGGCCTCCTACAGCAGGAACCCTTTTCAGCGTCCCAGATACACCTCGATCACCCGTTCGTCGGCCTGCACTTCGTCGAGCGTGCCCTGGGCCAGCACCGAGCCGTCGCACAGCACGGTGACGATCTCCGAGATGGTGCGGATGAAGCCCATGTCGTGCTCCACCACCATCAGCGAGTGCTTGCCCTTGAGGGTGAGGAACAGCTCGGCCGTGCGCTCGGTTTCGTGGTCGGTCATGCCGGCCACGGGTTCGTCCAGCAGCAGCAGCTTGGGGTCTTGCATGAGCAGCATGCCGATCTCCAGCCACTGCTTCTGGCCGTGGCTCAGCACCCCGGCGGGCGTGCCCACATGCTCGGCCAGGTGGATGGTGTGCAGCACCTCGGCCAGACGGTCGCTCTGCGCCGAGTCGAGCTTGAAGAACATCGAGGCTTTGACGCCCTTGTTGGTCTTGAGCGCGAGTTCGAGGTTTTCAAACACGGTGAGCTGCTCGAACACCGTGGGCTTCTGGAACTTGCGGCCAATGCCCAGCTGGGCGATCTCGGGTTCGTTGTGGCGCAGCAGGTCGATGGTGCTGCCGAAGTACACCGTGCCTTCGTCGGGCCGGGTCTTGCCGGTGATGATGTCCATCATCGTGGTCTTGCCCGCACCGTTGGGGCCGATGATGCAGCGCAGCTCGCCCGGCGCGATGTCGAGCGAGAGCTTGTTGATGGCCTTGAAGCCGTCAAAGCTCACGCTCACGTCTTCCAGGTACAAGATGCGGCCGTGGCTCACGTCCACTTCGGCGCGGTCGTGCAGCACGCGGCCGTAGCCGGCATCGCGCCCGCCCGATTCGGTGGCGCTGGCCACGCGTTCGGCATGGTGTTGGACGCGCTCGGCGCCACGTTTCATGAGGTCGGGCGTCATGCCGCACCCCCTTTGCGTTGGAGTTTGGCCACCAGGCCAGCGATGCCCACCGGCTTGCGAAGCAAGCCGATAATGCCATTCGGCAAATACAGCGTCACGGCAATAAACAGCGCCCCCAAAAAGTACAGCCAGAACTCGGGCGCGGTCACCGTGAGCCAGCTCTTGGCACCGTTGACCAAAAAGGCACCGACGATGGGGCCGATCAGCGTGGCGCGGCCGCCCACGGCCGCCCAGACGGCGATCTCGATGGAGTTGGCCGCGCTCATCTCGCCCGGGTTGATGATGCCGACCTGCGGCACATACAGCGCCCCGGCAATGGCGCACATCACCGCCGAAATCACCCAGATGCTGAGCTTGTAGGGCAGCGGCGAATAGCCCGAGAACATCACACGGCTTTCGGCATCGCGGATGGCCTGCAGCACGCGGCCATATTTGCTCGTGACCAGCCAGCGGGCAAACAGAAAGCAGCCCAGCAAGGTCAGGCCCGTGAGCACGAACAGCACCATGCGCATGTTGGGTGTGGCAATGGGCAGGCCGAGAATCCGCTTGAAGTCGGTGAAGCCGTTGTTGCCGCCAAAGCCGGTCTCGTTGCGGAAGAACAGCAGCATGGCCGCAAAGGTCATGGCCTGGGTGATGATGGAAAAGTACACGCCCTTGATGCGCGAGCGAAAGGCAAAGAAGCCAAACACCGCCGCGATCAGGCCGGGCACCAACACCACCAAGGCCAGCGTGGCGACAAAGCTGTCGGACAGCTGCCAATGCCAGGGCAGTTCTTTCCAGTCCAAGAAAACCATGAAGTCCGGCAAGTCGCTCTGGTATTGGCCGTCGCGGCCGATCTGGCGCATGAGGTACATGCCCATCATGTAACCGCCCAGCGCAAAAAACAGGCCGTGGCCCAGCGACAAGATGCCGGTGTAACCCCAGATCAGGTCCATGGCCAGCGCGCAGATGGCGTAGCACATGATCTTGCCGATCAGGGCAATGGCGTAGTCACTCAGGTGGAAGGCGCTGCCCGCAGGCACCAACAGGTTGAGCACGGGCGCCAGCACACCCACGGCGAGCAGGCACACGAGGAAGGCGGTCCAGGCCTTGCGGGTGAGCAAGGATGCCGGTGGTAGCACCAAACCCGTTCGGGCTGAGCTGGCCTCTCCCGTTCGGGCTGAGCTTGGCCTGTCGTGAGCTTGTCGAACGGTCGAAGCCTTGGATTGCCCTTCGACAAGCTCAGTGCGAACGGTGGTGGTATTCCCTTCGACAAGCTCAGGGCGAACGGTGGTGGTGGAAAGGGTGTTGTGGTTCATGCTTCTGCACTCCGGCCCTTCATCGCGAAGATGCCTTGCGGGCGCTTCTGGATGAAGACGATGATGAAGACCAGCACGGCGATCTTGGCCAGCACCGCGCCGGTCCAGCCTTCGAGCAGCTTGTTGACCAGGCCCAGGCCCAGCGCGGCGTACACCGTGCCGGCCAGTTGGCCCACACCCCCGAGCACCACCACCATGAAGGCGTCGACGATGTAGTTCTGCCCCAGGTCAGGGCCGACGTTGCCGATCTGGCTCAGCGCGCAGCCGGCCAGGCCCGCAATGCCCGAGCCCAGCGCGAAGGCGTAGGTGTCGATGCGCGCGGTGTTGACGCCCATGCACGAGGCCATGGGGCGGTTTTGCGTGACGCCGCGCACGAACAGGCCCAGGCGCGTCTTGCCGATCATGAGCGCCATGCCCAGCAGCACGGCAGCCGCAAAGCCGATGATGACCACGCGGTTCCAGGGCAACTGCAGGTTGCTCATGAGCTGCAGCGAGCCGCTCATCCACGAGGGGTTTTCCACGCCCACGTTTTGCGCGCCAAACAGGCTGCGCACCGTCTGCATGAGGATCAGGCTGATGCCCCAGGTGGCCAGCAGCGTTTCCAGCGGGCGGCCATACAGGTGCTTGAGGATGCTGCGCTCCAGCAGCGCGCCCACCAGGGCCGCGCTCATGAAGGCCACCGGCACGGCGGCCAGCAAATAAAAGTCAAACGCGCCCGGCAGGTACTGGCGAAACAGCACCTGCACCAGGTAGGTGGCGTAGGCGCCGATCATCATCAGTTCGCCGTGCGCCATGTTGATCACGCCCATCAGGCCATAAGTGATGGCCAGACCCAGGGCAACCAGCAGCAGGATGGAGCCCAGGCTGGCCCCCGTGAAGAGCTGGCCCAGGCGGTCGCCCCAGCGCAGGCTGTCTTGCACCTTGCTCAGCGCCAGCTTGAGGGCGGACTGCACGGCTGGGTCGGTTTCTGAGGCGAGTTGTTGGTTGAGCCGTAGCAACACTTCGGGCTGGGTGCTCTCGGCCAAGGTTTTGGCGGCATTCAGGCGCACCGCGGCGTCGGCGTGGCCCAGCTGCGCGGCGGCCAGCGCCTGCCTGACCAGCGACAGCACCTTGGCGTCTTTTTCTGAGGCCAGGGCTTTTTCGAGCACGGGCACGCGGCTGGCGTCGGGCTCTTTGAGCAGCGCCAGGGCGGCTTGCTGGCGCAAAGAGAGGTCGGATGAAAAGAGCTTGAGGGCGGCCAGTGCGGTGTCGATCTCGCCGCGCAGGCGGTTGTTGAGCATGACGTCTTCGGCGTCAGGCGGCAGCTCCATGGCCTGGCCGCTCACCGGGTCCACGCCTTTGCCATCCTTGAGCACCAGCACCTTGCCGGCGGCCAGCTTCACGGCGTCGTCGGCCAGGGCCTGCAAAAAGGCGGCAGTTTTCTCGTCGCCATTGGCCACGGCCTTGGCCAGCGCTTCAATGCGCGCATCGCTCTCGCCGCTGGCCATGGCCAGGGCTTCTGCCTCGGTCAGCGCGTGGGCGCTGCTGGCCAGCAGCAGGCTGACCAGCATGGTCCATCGTGTCATCCATCGTCTCATCGTGTCGTCCGGTCGTCGCTTGCAGGAGCGCGCCCCTGCGCGCGAAAAAAAATCGGCCGCAGGGGCGGCCTCCTACAGGCGCGCCCCTGCTGCATCAAGACCGAATCACTTCTTCACAGGCTCGTCGGGCTTGCCTTCGTTGCCCGCGATGAAGGGGCTCCAGGGCTTGGCCTTGACGGGGCCCGGCGTCTTCCAGACCACGTTGAACTGGCCGTCGGCCTTGATCTCGCCGATGAACACCGACTTGTGCAGGTGGTGGTTCTTCTCGTCCATCTTGCTGGTGATGCCCGAGGGCGCCTTGAAGGTCTGGCCGGCCATGGCCTTGATGACGGCGTCCACATCGGTGGTCTTGGCCTTCTCGACGGCCTGCTTCCACATGTGGATGCCGATGTAGGTGGCTTCCATCGGGTCGTTGGTCAGGGGCTTGTCCTTGTGGCCGGCGATGTTCTTGGCCTTGGCGTAGGCGGACCACTTCTTGATGAACTCGTCGTTGGCCGGGTTCTTGATGCTCATGAAGTAGTTCCAGGCGGCCAGGTGGCCGACCAGGGGCTTGGTGTCCACGCCACGCAGCTCTTCCTCACCGACCGAGAAGGCGACCACGGGCACGTCCTTGGCCTTGAGGCCGGCGTTGCCCAGCTCTTTGTAGAAGGGCACGTTGGAGTCACCGTTGATGGTGGAGACCACGGCGGTCTTGCCACCGGCGCTGAACTTCTTGATGTCGGCCACGATGGTCTGGTAATCGGAGTGGCCGAACGGGGTGTACTTCTCGTCGATGTCCTTGTCGGCCACACCCTTGCTCTTGAGGTAGGCGCGCAGGATCTTGTTGGTGGTGCGGGGGTAGACATAGTCGGTGCCCAGCAGCACCCAGCGCTTGGCGGCACCGCCGTCTTTGCTCATCAGGTAGTCCACCGCAGGAATGGCCTGCTGGTTGGGCGCGGCGCCGGTGTAGAACACGTTTTTCGACAGCTCTTCGCCCTCGTATTGCACGGGATAGAACAGCAGGCCGTTGAGTTCTTCGACCACCGGCAGCACCGACTTGCGGCTCACCGAAGTCCAGCAACCGAAGATGACCGAGACCTTGTCTTGCGTGAGCAGCTGCTTGGTCTTCTCGGCGAACAGGGGCCAGTTGGAAGCGGGGTCGACCACCACGGGCTCGAGCTTCTTGCCCAGCACGCCGCCCTTGGCGTTGATTTCGTCAATGGCCATGAGCACGGTGTCCTTGAGGACCGTCTCGGAAATGGCCATGGTGCCCGACAGGCTGTGCAGCACACCGACCTTGATGGTGTCTGCCGCTTGCGCTTGCAGCGTGAAGGACAGCGAGCCGGCTGCCACAGCAGCGGCCAGGGCCAGGGTCTTGAGGTTGCCACGGCGATTCATCATGAGAGCACTCCAGTTCAGGAAGGTTGGAAAACAAGCGAGGGCGATCTGCCCGGCCTGCCTGTGCTTTGCAAACGCTGTGCCAGCTTTGTGCGACCATCGCGCACCAAAACCGCCCTCGCATGCCCCAGGCTGCGCCGCCGCGCACATATATGGGGGCATGCAAATTGCTAACCTCCTTGTCAACGCACAACCCACGAAACGCACGCACCAAAATGGAACTCACCCCCCGCGAAAAAGACAAGCTCCTGATCTTCACGGCGGCCCTGCTGGCCGAGCGCCGAAAGGCGCGTGGACTCAAGCTCAACTACCCCGAATCGGTGGCGCTGATCAGCGCCGCCGTGATGGAAGGCGCGCGCGACGGCAAGACCGTGGCCCAGCTCATGAGCGAGGGCCGCAGCGTGCTCACGCGTGCCGACGTGATGGACGGGGTGGCCGAGATGATTCCGGACATCCAGGTCGAAGCCACCTTCCCCGACGGCACCAAGCTGGTGACCGTGCACCAGCCGATTGTTTGAAAGCACCCCCCATGAACACCCCAACCCTCGCAATTCTTCTTTTTGGTGCGGCAACCCATTTCGGGGCATGGGCCCACGAAGGCCATGGCCTGGGCAGCGGCGCCCATTGGCACGCGACCGACACGCTGGGCTTCATCGGCCTGGCCGTGGTGGCCGCGGCCGTGTGGTTCATCAACAAGCGCAAGTGAAAAACATGAAGCCCCCACGCTCTTCACTCCGTGTAATCGCTGCCCCCCGAGGGGGCGAGGCCCCCTTTGAGGCGGCTCGGCAGGAGGCCTTGCCATGACCCCAGGCGAACTCTTGATTGACGAGGGCGAACACGCCCTCAATCCTGGCCGGCGCACGCACACGCTGGTGGTCGTGAACACCGGCGACCGCCCGATCCAGGTCGGCTCGCACTACCACTTCGCCGAAACCAATGGCGCGCTCGGCTTCGACCGCACTGCGGCACGCGGCATGCGCCTGAACATCGCGGCCGGCACGGCCGTGCGCTTCGAGCCCGGCCAGCAACGCACGGTGGAACTCGTGGACTACGCGGGCGAGCGCGTGGTGTATGGCTTTCGTGGCCTGGTGCAGGGAAAACTGTGAAACGTTCGGACTGAATCAACCACCGTTCGTACAGAACCAACAACCGTTCGGGCTGAGCCTGTTGAAGCCCTCGATGGTCCTTCGACTAGCTCAGGACGAACGGAGAGAAGGAAGAAAAACATGGCAAGCATTGGCAAACGCGCTTACGCCGAAATGTTCGGCCCCACCGTGGGCGACCGCGTGCGGCTGGCCGACACCGAGCTCGTGATCGAGGTCGAGAAGGACTTCACGCTGCAGGCCGGTGGCTATGGCGAAGAGGTCAAGTTCGGCGGTGGCAAGACGATTCGCGACGGCATGTCGCAAAGCCAGCGCACGCGCGCACAAGGCGCGGTGGACTGCGTGCTGACCAACGCGCTCATCGTGGACCACTGGGGCGTGGTCAAGGCCGACATCGGCCTGGTGGGCAGCCGCATCGCGGCGATCGGCAAGGCCGGCAACCCCGACACGCAGCCGGGCGTGGACATCGTGATCGGCCCGGGCACCGAGGTCATCAGCTGCGAGGGCATGATCGTCACCGCCGGTGGCATCGACACGCACATCCATTTCATCGCGCCGCAGCAAATCGACGAGGCGCTCGCGAGCGGCGTGACCACCATGCTCGGCGGCGGCACCGGCCCGGCCACCGGCACCTTCGCCACCACCTGCACGCCCGGACCCTGGAACCTCGAGCGCATGCTCCAAGCCGCCGACGCCTTCCCCATGAACCTGGGCTTTCTGGGCAAGGGCAATGCCGCGCGGCCCGAGGCGCTGCGCGAGCAGATCAACGCCGGTGCGATTGGCATGAAGCTGCACGAGGACTGGGGCACCACGCCTGCGGCCATCGACAACTGCCTGAGTGTGGCGGAAGAGACGGACACGCAGGTCGCCATCCACACCGACACGCTCAACGAATCGGGCTTTGTGGAAGACACCGTGGCCGCCTTCAAGGGCCGCACCATCCACACCTTCCACACCGAAGGCGCGGGCGGCGGGCATGCGCCCGACATCCTCAAGGTGGTGGGCGAAGCGAATGTGCTGCCCTCCTCCACCAACCCTACCCGGCCCTACACCGTCAACACGCTGGATGAGCATGTGGACATGCTCATGGTCTGCCACCACCTGGACCCGGCGATTGCCGAGGACCTGGCCTTTGCCGAAAGCCGCATCCGCAAGGAAACGATCGCGGCCGAGGACATCCTGCACGACCTGGGCGCGATCAGCATGATGAGCAGCGACAGCCAGGCCATGGGCCGCGTGGGCGAGGTGATCATCCGCACCTGGCAGACGGCGCACAAAATGAAGCTGCAGCGCGGCTGGTTGGGTCCTTCGATCATTCGACAGGCTCATGACAGGCCAAGCTCAGGACGAACGGATAGTGGGGCTGGACGAACGGACCCGGCCAATTCCGTTCGGGCTGAGCCTGTCGAAGCCCGCTCGCGCAACGACAACTTCCGCATCAAGCGCTACATCGCCAAGTACACGATCAACCCCGCCATTGCGCACGGCATCAGCCACGAGGTGGGCAGCGTCGAAGTCGGCAAATGGGCGGACCTCGTGATCTGGAAGCCGGCCTTCTTCGGCATCAAGCCCGCCATCGTCATGAAGGGCGGCTTCATCGCGCTGGCGGCCATGGGCGACCCGAACGCCTCGATCCCCACGCCGCAGCCGGTGCATTACCGCCCCATGTTCGGCAGCTTTGGCGGCGCACTCGCCAAAGGCTCTTTGACCTTTGTGTCGCAGGCGGGCCTGCAGGCCGGAGTGGGCGAGCGCTATGGCCTGGCCAAGACGCTCAGCGCCGTGAAGAACATCCGCAGCGTGGGAAAAAAGGACATGGTCCACAATGCCTACGCGCCGCGCATGGAGGTCGATGCCCAGACCTATGTGGTGCGCGCCGACGGCCTGCTGCTGAGCTGCGAGCCCGCGGCCAGCCTGCCCATGACCCAGAGGTATTTTCTTTTCTGAGGACAACACTGTGGGAGCGCGCCCCTGCGCGCGAAGGGTTCCAGCCATTCGGCCGCAGGGGCGGCCTCCTACAGGACAAACAAGATGCTGATTTGCTCCAAACGCATGCCCCAGGCCAAGGGCCTGGCCAAAGTCCTGGTCCAGCGCGCACCCTCGGTCACGCTGGACTGGGACACCCGCCAGAAAAGCCGCTTTGACGCGACCGACAGCACGGGCCGCCAACTCGGCGTCTTCCTGCCGCGCGGCACCGTGGTGCGCGGTGGCGATGTGCTGGTGGCCGAAGACGGCTCGCTGATCCGCGTCGAAGCCGCGCCGCAAAACGTGCTGCGCATCAGCGCTTGCGCGGAACACGGCACGGCCTTTGACCTGATGCGCGCCGCCTACCACCTGGGCAACCGCCATGTGTCCATCGAGCTGCGGCCTGACCACCTCAAGATCGAGCCCGACCATGTGCTGGCCGAGCTGCTGCGCAGCATGCACATGACGGTGGCCGAAGTGCAGGAACCGTTTGAGCCCGAAGGCGGCGCCTATGGCGACAGCGCCATGCTGGGGCATGACCATGGACGTGGGCACAGCCATTCGCACGACCAGGGGCATTCGCACGATCACGGCCACTCGCATGCGCATTGAACCGGCGGCTGTCCCCGCTTGTGGGAGCGAGCCCCTGCTCGCGAACGCCCCCCAAGATCTTCGGCCGCAGGGGCGGCCGCCCACAGAGGCCCTGCTTGGCCTGTGTGAGCGCGCCCCCGCGCGCGGCAACGAAACCCCTCTGCTGCAGCTGATCTGGCTCGCCTCGCCGGCGCTGCCGGTGGGCGGCTTCTCGTATTCCGAGGGGCTGGAAGCCGCAATTGACCACGGTCTGGTGCACGACGAGGCCAGCTGCAGCGCCTGGCTGATCGACCAGCTCTTGCTCACGCAGGCGCGCGGCGACATGGCCGCCATCGCGCAGGCCATGCCCGCCTGGCAGGCCATGAACACCGCACGCCTGCAGGCGCTCAACGCCTGGGTGCTGGCCACGCGCGAGAGCAGCGAGATGCGCCTGCAAAGCGAGCAGATGGGCCGCTCCCTGCTCGAATGGCTGCGCAACTTGCAAGACCAATGCCCCGCCTCGCCCGAAGCCCTGCAGTGTCTGGCCGCCCTGCCCCCCAGCTACCCGCTGGCCTACGCGCTGGCCCTGGCCTGCACGAATGCCCCGCTCGACCAGGCCTTGCAGACCTATGCCTTTGGCTGGGCCGAAAACATGACGCAGGCCGCCCTCAAGGCCGTGCCCCTGGGCCAGAGCAGCGGCCAGCGCATGCTGGCCCGCCTGGCCCGCGCCATTCCCGAGGCCGTGCAAACGGCCCAAAGCCTCAGCGACGAGAACCGGCAGGCCTTCAGCCCCATGCTGGCCATCCTCTCCTCGCGCCACGAAACCCAATACTCACGTCTGTTTCGCTCCTAGCACTTGCCACCGTTCGGGCTGAGCTTGTCGAAGCCCCCTTCAGAAACCCTCACATGACCGCTCTCCACCACATCCCCCACCGCACCAAAAAACTGCCGCCCCTGCGCGTGGGCATCGGCGGGCCCGTCGGCTCGGGCAAGACCACCCTGCTGGAGATGCTCTGCAAGCAGATGCGCGAAAAGTGGGATCTGGTGGCCATCACCAACGACATCTACACCAAGGAAGACCAGCGCCTGCTCACGGTGAGCGGCGCGCTGCCGGCCGAGCGCATCATGGGCGTGGAGACGGGCGGCTGCCCGCACACCGCAATCCGCGAAGACGCGTCGATCAACCTCGAAGCGATTGACCGCATGCTGGCCAAGTTCCCCGAGGCCGATGTGGTGTTCATCGAGAGCGGCGGCGACAACCTGGCCGCGACCTTCAGCCCCGAACTGAGTGACCTCACGATCTATGTGATCGACGTGGCCGCTGGCGAAAAAATCCCGCGCAAAGGCGGCCCCGGCATCACCAAGAGCGACCTCTTCGTCATCAACAAGACCGACCTGGCGCCGCACGTGGGCGCCGATCTGGAAGTGATGAAGCAGGACACCGCGCGCATGCGCCCCAACGCCGAGGCGCGCCCCTGGGTGATGACCAACCTCAAGACCCTTAGCGGGCTGGCCGAGGTGATCGCCTTCATCGAAAAGCGCGGCATGCTGGGCAGCGCCTGAGGCCGGAGGGGGGCCGCTACAATCGGCGGATCGACGGAAGTGTGGCAGAGTGGTCGATTGCACCGGTCTTGAAAACCGGCGGCTCGAAAGGGTCCGTGAGTTCGAATCTCACCGCTTCCGCCAATTTCCCCACAAAAAAGCGCCTTCCGGGCGCTTTTTTGTGGGCGCGGCAGGCCGGTGCCCGCGCCCACAGCGTGGCCTAACGCGGCAAAAAAGTGGTGCAAAGAATAAAACTGTATACAACTTTGTGCATATCTATAAAATTGACGAAATGTCTACCGAACAGCAATCTCCCCTGGCCGCGGCCTATTTCCGATTTTTGCAGCTGGCCAAAGCCGTCGAGTCCCTGCCTTCTGGCGTCGAACTCGATGCCAATGAAGCGGCTTTGCTCGAAGCCGTGGTCCTGCGCTGGCATGAAGGCCAGCCCATGACGGTGCGTGAGGCCATCAGCCTTGCTGCCCTCGGCTCGCCCGCCACCCTGCACAAGCGCATCAGCCGCCTGCGCCACAAACAGCTGCTGGACAACCTGTGCGAGCCGGCTGACCGGCGCGCCAAATTCCTGGTGCCGACCCAGCGCGCACTCGACCATTTCCACCACCTGGGTCAGTCCATGCACCTGGTGCAATCGCAACAGCCTGCATGAGCTTCTTGCGCCATCCGCGCACCGAAACCGGCTGCATGGTGCTGCTGAGCGCCATGTTGTTTGTGGCCTTGTTCCGGCTCAACGACTGGCTTTTTGCGGCGCTGGAGCACAGCCAGGGCGTGAACTGGATTTTTTTGCCGGCCGGTTTTCGCGTGGCGCTGGTGCTGGTCATGGGCCTGCCGGCCGCTTTCGGCATCTTGCTCGGCAACCTCTGGCTGGACCGCGAGCACTGGGCACTGGCCAGCATGCCCTCGATCCTGGCGATCGGGCTGGCTTCGGGCTTTGGGCCCTGGCTGGTGAGGGTGTGGATGGAAAAACGCCAGCTGATCGACACCCAGCTGCAGCGCTTGAACAGCGCCAGCCTGTTGCATTTCGTGTTGCTGTACGCGGCCTTCAATGCGCTGTCGCACCAGCTGATCCACTGGGTCTTTCAAACACCGAACACCCTGCCCTGGCTCGATGTGTGGCCCATGTTCGTGGGCGATGCCATCGGCGCCCTGGTCGTGCTCTACGCCTTCAAAGTGGCGCTGGCGCAGTGGCGCCGCAGGCAAGTGCCGCGCACCTGATCAGGCCGAGGGCGGCAAGAACAGCGCCTGCAGATCACTGAGGAAATCAAAGCCGCGCTCGGTCGGCCATGCACGCGACCAATCGCGCGCGAGCAGGCCCTGGGCCTCGGCCTGCTGCAGGCCCTGCTGAATGCGGGTCAAGGCCAGGCCGGTGCGCTCCGTGAAATCGCTCAGCGCGAAGCCCTCTTTCAGGCGCAGGGCATTGAGCATGAACTCGAAGGGCAAATCCTCGTGCGCGATCTCGTGGTGCTGGCTCACGGGCTCGCCCGCACAGGCGTGCTGCATGTACAGCTGCGGCTCACGGTAACGCACCTGGCGCACGATGCGGTGCGCGAAGCTGAGCTTGCTGTGCGCGCCCGCGCCGATGCCCAGGTAGTCGCCGAACTGCCAGTAGTTGAGGTTGTGCGCACAGGCATGGCCGGGCTTCGCATAGGCCGAGACCTCGTAGCGCCCCAGTCCCGCCAGCGCCGTGCGTTCGGTGATGAGGTCCATCATCGCGTAGGCCTCGTCGTCCTCGGGCAAGGCCGGCGGGTGTTTGGCGAACACGGTGTTGGGCTCGATCGTGAGGTGGTAGATCGACAGGTGCGGCGGCGCGAACGACAACGCGGTCGCCACATCCTCGCCCAGCTGCGCCAGCGTCTGGCCCGGCAGCGCGTACATGAGGTCGAGGTTGAAGGTCTCGAACACCTGCGCGGCCTCGGCCACGGCGGCCAGCGCCTGCGCGCGGTCGTGCACACGGCCCAGCGCTTTCAAATGCGCATCGTGGAAGCTTTGCACGCCGATCGACAGGCGTGTGATGCCGGCCTGGTGAAAAGCCCGAAAACGGTCTTTCTCGAAGGTGCCGGGGTTGGCCTCGAGCGTGATTTCGGCATCCGGCGCGAGGCGCAGCAAGGCCCGGATGCCGCCGATCAGGCGGTCGATCTGCTCCGGCGCGAACAGGCTGGGCGTGCCGCCACCGAGAAACACCGTGTGCACCGTGCGGCCCCAGATCAGCGGCAAGCTGGCCTGCAGGTCGGTCAGCAAGGCGTCCACATAGGCTTGCTGCACCGTTGAGGCTTCGCCAGGCCCGCGCCATTCGTGCGAATTGAAATCGCAATACGGGCACTTCTGGATGCACCAGGGCAGGTGCACGTACAGCGAGAGCGGCGGCAGGCTGGACAGCTGCAGCAGCCCGGGCCGCATCGCGTGCACCGGATCGAGCGGGTGGCTCATGGCCTCACATCCAGCGCTCGCGCATCAGCGCGAGCATCTGCTGCGCGGCGCGGCCGCGGTGGCTGAGCGCGTTCTTCACCTCGGCCGGCAATTCGGCGAAGGTCTTGCCGAGCTCGGGGATGTACATGACCGGATCGAAGCCGAAGCCGCCCGTGCCGCGCCGCTCGGTGGCGATGTCGCCGACCACGCGCCCGACCGCGATCAGCGGCTCCGGGTCGTCGGCCGAGCGCAGCGCCACCAGGGTGCTGACCATGGCGGCGCGCCGCTGGGTGACGCCCTGCATCTGTTCGAGCAAGGCGCGGACATTGTTGTCGTCGCCCTTGGCGTAACCGAAACGCGTGGCGTAGTAGGCGGTGTCCACGCCGGGCTGGCCGCCAAAGGCGTCCACGCACAGGCCGGCATCGTCGGCCAGCGCGGGCAGGCCCGACAGGCGCGCAGCATGGCGCGCCTTGGCCAAGGCGTTTTCGACGAAAGTGTGGAAAGGTTCCTCGGCCTCGGGGATGCCGAGCTCGGCCTGCCGCAGCAGCGCCACGTTCAGCGGGGCCAGCATGGCCTGCAGTTCGGCGAGCTTGCCCGGGTTGTTCGAGGCCAGAACGATCTGCATCACGGCTGACCCAGGGCCTGCTTTTGCAGCGCCACGAGCTCGCCGATGCCCTGCTCGGCCAGCTGCAGCATTCGGTCCATTTCCTGGCGGCTGAAGGCCGCGCCTTCGGCCGTGCCTTGCACTTCCACATAGCGGCCAGCGCCGGTCATGACCACGTTCATGTCGGTGTCACAGGCCGAGTCTTCGGCGTAGTCGAGGTCGAGCAGGGCCACGCCATTCTTGAGGCCCACCGAAATGGCCGCCACATGGTCGAGGATCGGCGACTCGCCGAGCTTGCCCTGGGCAAGCAGCCAGTTGACCGCGTCCTGCGCGGCCACAAAGGCGCCGGTGATGCTGGCGGTGCGGGTGCCGCCGTCGGCCTGCAGCACGTCACAGTCCAGGTGGATGGTGCGTTCACCGAGTTTTTGGAGGTCGAACACCGCGCGCAGCGAGCGGCCGATCAGGCGCTGGATCTCCTGGGTGCGTCCGCTTTGCTTGCCGCGAGCGGCCTCGCGGTCGCCACGCGTGTGCGTGGCGCGCGGCAGCATGCCGTATTCGGCGGTGACCCAGCCTTCGCCGCTGCCCTTCTTGTGGCCGGGCACCTTCTCTTCGATGGAGGCGGTGCACAGCACGCGGGTGTGGCCGAACTCGATCAGCACCGAGCCTTCGGCATGGATGGTGAAACCGCGGGTGATGCGCACGGTGCGCAAGGCATCGCTGGCGCGTCCGGCACGTTGTGGGGCTGCAGAGGTCATGGTGGCAGAGGGTCGATGAGGCTGGGCTGGCCCGGGGCCGCCGGCGCAAGCGCGGCGCAGCCGGTCCGGCCAAGGGAGTTTGAGATAATGGGGCGTTTCAGGCTTTTGCGCACCCGATGCCTTTGCGGCAAGCGGTTTGCCTGGGGCAAGGGCCACAAGGAAACAAGCCAATGCCAGTTTACAGTATGACCGGGTACGCCAGCGTGCAAAGCCTGGTCACCCCCGAGGACGCCAGCGCCGCAGCCCCCGCGCGCCTGGGCCTCGAAATCCGCGCGGTCAACAGCCGTTTCCTCGACCTCTCGTTTCGCCTGCCCGAAGAGCTGCGCCAGCTCGAGCCAGGCCTGCGCGAGCTCATCACACGCCAGGTCCGCCGCGGCAAGGTCGAAGTGCGGGCCAGCTGGGAAGTCGCCGATGGCGCGGGGCCCGATGTCCCCTCGCCCCAGGCCCTGCAGCGGCTCGCGGCGCTGCAGGACAAGGTGCAGGACTGGCTGCCCAAGGCGCGCGATCTGAGCGTGGCCGATGTGTTGCGCCTGAGCGCCGGCAGCACGAGCGCACCCACCGCGGACGAAGCCACCTGGCTCACGCTGGCCCAGCAGGCGGTCGACGCCTTGCGCGCCGCGCGCCAGCGCGAAGGCGAGCGCCTGACGGCCATGCTGCAAGGCCACATCGCGCAGCTGCAGGCGCTGGCCGAGCAGGCCGCGCCGCTGGTGCCACAGCTGGTCGAGCAGCAGCGCCAGCGTTTCCTCGAGCGCTGGAAAGACGCGCTGCAACTGGCCGAGGGCCAGCTCGCCTCCGAAGCGGCGCAGGACCGCGCGCTCAGCGAAGCCACCGCCTTTGCCATCCGCATCGATGTGGCCGAGGAGCTCACGCGCCTGCGCTCGCACCTGCAGGAAATCGGCCACCTGCTGCACAAGGGCGGCGACATCGGCAAGCGCCTGGACTTTTTGATCCAGGAGCTGCACCGCGAAGCCAACACCCTGGGCTCCAAGTCGGCCGTGCTCGAGATGACGCGCATCTCGGTCGACATGAAGGTGCTGGTCGAGCAGATGCGCGAACAGGTTCAAAACATCGAATAAACGGGCACAAGAAAACATGGATTACCCCGGAAACCTCTTTGTCGTGGCCGCCCCCAGCGGCGCCGGCAAATCCAGCCTGGTCAAGGCCCTGATGGAGCTCGACAGCCAGGTCCAGCCCTCGGTCTCGCACACCACGCGCGCGCCGCGCGGCCAGGAAAAGCACGGCCGCGAGTACTTTTTTGTCTCGGCGCAGGAGTTCGACAGCATGGTGCTGGCCGACGCCTTCGTCGAATGGGCGCATGTGCACGGCCAGCGCTACGGCACCTCCAAAAAGATGATCGAGGACCGCATGGCCCAGGGCGCCGACGTGGTGCTCGAGATCGACTACCAGGGCGCCATCCAGATCAAGCGCATGTATGCCAACGCGGTGCTGATCTTCATCCTGCCGCCCAGCTGGGAAGAGTTGCGCTCTCGCCTGGAGCGCCGGGGCGAGGACGCGCCCGAGATCATCGAGCTGCGCCTGCGCAATGCGGCCGAGGAGCTGGCCCAGGCCCGGGAATTCGACTTCGTTATAATCAACGAGGTATTTGAACGGGCCTTGTTCGACCTCAAGGCCATTGTTCACGCCCAGCGGCTGCGCTATGTGGCGCAGCGCCGCGCCAGGGCAGACACTTTCCAGGCCCTGCACATCGCCTGAACACCCCACAAGGAAACACACCATGGCCCGCATCACCGTTGAAGATTGCCTGCAACAGATCCCCAACCGTTTCCAGCTCGTGCTCGCCGCCACCTACCGCGCGCGCATGCTCAGCCAGGGCCACACCCCGCGCATCGAGAGCAAGAACAAGCCTGGCGTGACCGCGCTGCGCGAAATCGCAGCCGGCAAGGTGGGCCTGGAAATGCTCAAGCGCGTGCAGTGACACGCGGCCAGCGCCCGTCCCCCACAAAAGCCCCTGCTCAGGGGCTTTTTTGTTGGCGCCGGCTCACCTGCGGGCAGCCGTTAACATTGGCACCATGAGCGCTGTTGTTCCCCCGTCGAGCCTGCCGCCCGTGCGCACGCAGCCGGCCGGACCTGCCGCCGTCAATGCGGCCGCGGCGAGCTTTGCCGCACTCATCGACCGGCTGGACTACCTGAGCCCCCAGGATGTGGACATGGTGCGCCGCGCCTACCGTTTCGCCGACGAGGCGCACCTGGGCCAGATGCGGCGCAATGGCGAGCCCTACATCACCCACCCGATCGCGGTCGCAGCGCTGTGCACCGAATGGAAGCTCGATGCCCAGGCCCTGGCCGCCGCCCTCATGCACGACAGCATGGAGGACTGTGGCGTCACCAAGGCCGAATTGGTGGAGAAATTCGGTGCCCCGGTGGCCGAACTCGTCGACGGCCTGACCAAGCTCGACAAGCTCGAATTCAACACGCGCGAGGAAAACCAGGCCGAGTCCTTCCGCAAGATGCTGTTGGCCATGGCGCGCGATGTGCGCGTCATCCTGATCAAGCTGGCCGACCGCACCCACAACATGCGCACCATGGGCGACATGCCGCGCAGCAAGTGGGGACGCATCTCGTCCGAAACGCTCGAGATCTACGCGCCGATCGCGCACCGCCTGGGCCTCAACCAGATCTACCGCGAACTGCAGGACCTGTCGTTTCGCCACCTCATGCCCTGGCGCTACGCGGTGCTCACCAAGGCGGTGGCGCGGGCGCGCAACCGCCGCCGCGACCTGATCCAGAAGGTTCAAACCGAAGTCGAGGCGGTGTTCGGTCAGGTCGGCATGCAGGTGCGCATCAGCGGTCGGGAAAAAACGCTCTACTCCATCTACAAAAAGATGGACAGCAAGCACCTGAGCTTCGCCCAGGTCACCGACATCTACGGCTTTCGCATCATCGTGCCCTCGGTGATCGACTGCTACACCGCGCTGGGCCTGCTGCACCAGCTCTACAAGCCGGTGCCCGGCAAGTTCAAGGACCACATCGCGATCGCCAAGGTCAACGGCTACCAGTCGCTGCACACCACGCTGGTGGGCCCGGCGGGCATCAACGTCGAGTTCCAGTTCCGCACCGAGGCCATGCACCTGGTGGCCGAAGCCGGCGTGGCCGCGCACTGGCTCTACAAAGCCAACAGCACCGCCAACGCCCAGTCCGAGCGCCTGGGCACGCAGTGGCTGCAGTCCCTGCTCGACATCCAGAACGAGACGCGCGACGCCGCCGAGTTCTGGGACCACGTCAAGGTCGACCTCTTCCCCGATGCGGTCTATGTGTTCACGCCCAAGAGCCAGATCATGGCCTTGCCGCGCGGCGCCACCGTGGTCGACTTCGCCTACGCCATCCACAGCCGTGTCGGCGACCACGCGATGGCCGCGCGCATCAACGGCGACCAGGTGCCGCTGCGCACCGAGCTCAAGAACGGCGATGTGGTCGAGGTGATCACCGCGCCCGTGTCCTCGCCCAACCCGGCCTGGCTGGGTTTTGTGCGCACCGGTCGGGCCCGCTCCAAGATCCGCCACCACCTCAAGACCATGGCGCAGACCGAATCGACCCAGCTGGGCGAGAAACTGCTGGGCCAGGCCCTGCGCGCCGAAGGCATCGACCGCATCCCCACCGACGGGCCCGAGTTGCAGGCGCTGTGGGACAAACTCTTGCGCTTCACCGGCAACAAAAACCGCCAGGACCTGCTGATGGACATCGGCCTGGGCAAGCGCATCGCCAGCATCGTGGCCAAGCGCCTGGTGGTGCTGCTCGGCGAGCAGGGCCAAAAGCCCGACGCGCTCTTGATGACGCGCGAGCGCTTCACCGCGCACGAGACCGTCTCGCAAGGCGCCATCACGCTCGATGGCAGCGAAAACGCCTCGGTGGTCTACAGCCGCTGCTGCCGGCCGCTGCCCGGCGACGAGATCGTGGGCTACCTGGGCCGCGGCGAGGGCCTGGCGGTGCACCGCGCCGAGTGCAGCTCGGCGCGCAAGCTGCGGCAAAAGGACAGCGAGCGCTTCATCGGCGTGGAATGGTCGGACGAACCCACACGCGCGTTTGAAACCGGCATTGAAGTCACTGTGGTGAACGGCAAGGGCGTGCTGGCGCGCATCGCGGGCGTGATGGCCTCGGCCGAGGCCGACATCGTGCACGTGGACATGGGCCAGGAAACGGTGCAGGACGCGGCCGAACTGCGCTTTTTGCTCTCGGTGCGCGACCGTGCCCACCTGGAGGCCGTGCTGCGCCAGCTCAAGCGCACCCCCTCGGTCATCAAGGCCGAGCGCATCCTGCCGCAACTGCCTCAAGGCTGATCTTCACGTCTGGCCAGGCGCCGGGTACTGCACGTCCAGCACCTCGATGTCCTGCACGCCTGCGGGCGTGAGCAGCTTGAGTTCGTCGCCCACGCGCGACTTGAGCAAGGTGCGCGCTACCGGCGACACCCAGCTGACCTGGCCTTGCAAGGCATCGGCTTCATCGATGCCCAGAATGGTCACCGTGCGTTCGGCGCCATCGGCATCGGCATAGGTCACGGTGGCGCCGAAAAACACCTGCTCGCTGCCGTGGTGCACCGAAGGGTCGGTGACTTCGGCGATTTCAAGCCGCTGGGTCAGAAAGCGGATGCGCCGGTCGATCTCGCGCAGGCGCTTTTTGCCATAGAGGTAGTCGCCGTTTTCCGAGCGGTCGCCGTTGCTCGCCGCCCAATGCACCACCTCGACCACCTTGGGGCGCTCATGGTCGATCAGCTGCAGCAATTCGGCGCGCAATCGCGCGTAGCCAGCGGGGGTGATGTAGTTGCGCGTGCCCGCCGGCAAGGCGGGCAGGCTCAGCTCATCCTCATCGGCCGAATCGTTTTCGCGGGTGAACGCTTTGCTCATGGGGCAATGATCGCGCAAATGCGGCGGGCATGAAAAAAGCCCGCAACCGAAGTTGCGGGCTTTTCAGATAAATGGCGCGGCTGGCAGGATTCGAACCCACGACCCCTTGGTTCGTAGCCAAGTACTCTATCCAACTGAGCTACAGCCGCGCAAGACCGCTAGTATAGCACGGTTTTTTGGTAGTGGGCGGCTGGCCACAAACCAACTTTCTATTCACACTCAATCATGCGTGGTAGCGCTAGAGCGCGAATGTGAGGAGGAATTGTATCGGTCAATGCCTTGTCACGGCACTGCCAGGCGTA
>JACCDU010600908.1_pt1 | contig 46378 bp, 43 predicted proteins | sample 7446081 | NCBI WGS metagenome assembly JACCDU01 (sample SAMN15323447, study PRJNA562643) | freshwater metagenome | isolation source: river surface water | place: USA:Blue River Watershed | collected 2017-08-17 | reverse complement strand
GCCGGCCTCTCCCGAGCGCGTGATCAGGTCGCGCGAGCGCGAGCTCGAGGCGACGTCCCCCGTCACCCAGTAGGACCGTCCGCGGCCGAGTTCCGCCAGGGGGCGGTGGTGCGCCCCCTCCATGAAGAGGCGGGAGAGTTCCAGGCACGTCGACAGCGTCGAATGCACCCCGCCGATCGACCCTAGCCAGTCCTCCACGTCCAGCATGACGCGATGCGTGTAGATGAAGGCGCGGTAAGCGCCGGAGGCGTTTTCGCTGTAGCCCACGACGACGGAGCCATCCGCGGACACGCCATTGGCGAGTGAAGAATTACCCCCGAGGGTGCCGAGGTCGGTCATGCCGCCGGCGCCGGTCCACCGGAAGGCATGCATAGCCGAACCCGTGGAGCTTTCGCCCACGACGACAGAGCCATCCGCGGATACTCCATAGGCCATGGAAAAATTACCCCCGAGGTGGCCGAGGTCGGTCATGCCGCCGGCGCCGGTCCAACGGAAGGCGTGAGTAGCCGAACCCGTGTCGCTGCCGCCCACGACGACGGAGCCATCCGCGGACACGCCCCTGGCGATGGAAGAATTACCCCCGAGGGTGCCGAGGTCGGTCATGCCGCCGGCGCCGGTCCACCGGAAGGCGCGGGTAGTCGAACCCGTGTAGCTTTCGCCCACGACGACGGAGCCATCCGCGGAAACTCCAAAGGCCATGGATAAATTACCCCCGAGGGTGCCGAGGTCGGTCATGCCGCCGGCGCCGGTCCACCGGAAGGCGCGATAATCCGAACCCGAGCCCGTGTAGCTATATCCCACGACGACGGAGCCATCCGCGGATGCTCCATAGGCGATGGAAGAATTACCGCCGAGGGTGCCGAGGTCGGTCATGCCGCCGGCGCCGGTCCACCGGAAGGCGCGATAAGCCGAACCCGTGAAGCTCTCGCCCACGACGACGGTGCCATCCGCGGACACGCCCCAAGCGATGGAAGAATTACCGCCGAGGGTGCCGAGGTCGGTCATGCCGCCGGCGCCGGTCCAACGGAAGGCGTGAATAGCCGAACCCGTGTAGCTGTATCCCACGACGACGGTGCCATCCGCGGACACGCCCCTGGCGATGGAAAAATGACCCCCAAGGGTGCCGAGGTCGGTCCATGACTGCGCCCGTCCGTGGATCGAAACACAGACGGCGGCGACGGCGAGGAAGGATTTCCAGGATTTCATGGGGTGCGGGTGTGGGATTACCTACGCCATGCCTTCCTGCGTAGGCAAACGCCAAACGCCCGCGACAGCCTCACGGGGGCTCAAGGCAAGCTCTCGCCCGCTGACAAAAAGGAGGCCGCCCGATCGGGCGGCCTCCTGTTCCTTGTCCACGCGTCAGCGCGCGTGGCCTGGCCCCGCGTTCAGAAGGCGTGGCGCAGGGAGATGGCGCCGGAGACGTCGGGAATCTCGCCGGTGCTGGATCCGAACGCGGAGAAGCTGAGCATCGTGGTCGGGGTCAGCTTGTGGTCGATGTCGAGGCCGTAGCGCACGCAGTCGGGGCTGGGGTCGCTGCCGTCGAGCTCGAAGGCCACGCCGCCGGTGATGTCCTGGCCGCTGAGCGCCGGTCCCTGTCCGTCGAAGCGATGGACCGCCTCCGCGCTGAGGCGCAGCCGGGTCGAGGCGGTGAGGTCGCGGGATGCGACGAGGCCGAGGCGGCCTTCTTCGGACTGATGCTTCTGGGCGTCGTAGGACGCGGGGAAGGCTCCGCCGGTCTCAGTGTAGGCGTCAACCTCGGTCTGCGTCACCGAATAGGAGATGAAGGGAGAAAGTCCGAAGCCGCCGACCGTGACCAGCGTGGGGGCGTCGAAGCGCAGGCGGGCCGTGCGAGTCGTCACGCCGGTCTCGCCGTAGGAGTGGTCGGGCAGTCCGGCGTCGAGGTAGCCGCGGAGGATCTCCGCGTCCCAGCTGCCGACCATGCCGAGCACGGAGACGATCCAGCCAGACGACAGCCTGTGGTCGTATTCGGCGAACATGTAGTTTCCAGTGACGTCGTTGCGGCCGTCGAGCGGAAGGTCTTCGCGCTGGCTGCCGTAGCCCGCGGCCACGCCGAAGACGCCGTTGGTTCCGGCCTTCCAGCTGGTGCCGACCTCGCCGGAGGCGACGTTGACGTCGCGTCGGCGTGAGCTGTTCGCGAAGTCGCCGGTCACCCAGGTGGCGCGCTCCTTGCCCATGTCGTCGTAGGACATCAGAGGGCGGTGGTGGGCGCCTTCCAGCGCCACGACCGCGAGATTGTAACCGGCCGTGTAGGTGCGCTGCGCGTTGTTCACCGAGGACATCCAAGCCATGATGTCGGAGACGCCGACCCTGATGAAGGACGTCAGCTCCAAGTCCAGGCTGTGCATGTCGCTGTAAAGAGTCGACTCTCCCCCTCCGTGGCTATGGGGTCCATTCATTCGGTCCTTCAGACTAAACGAGATCCAGCCAAAGCCCGGCTGCCCTACGATTTCGTTGGAGAGGTTGATTGAGGAGGACGTAAACCAATCAAAGTTGTTTAGGTCGGCGAGAACGTAGGTGCCGTTGTAGTTTGATTCGGATCCAGTGATGCCAGAGACCGTTAGTGTGAACGAGGTGACCCAGGCGGGAGCCATTGGTCCAAAGTAGGACCCGGGATTTGGAAGCTGCGAAGTGTCGATGCCAATCCTGCCGACGGCTATCGCATTGGGCTCTCTTCCTCCTCCCCAAAAGCTGCCGGAGTCGGCATAGGTGAGGCTGAATTGGGCCGCATCAAGTTGCGATGCGGCGGCGGCGAGAAGGAACGAAGTCTTGAGCAGTTTCATGAGATTTTAGGTACGAGCTGAACTATTATGGGTTATTCCTTTTAAACAAGGGTTAAAACCGCAGAATTTTCACTAAATGTAGGCTTTTCCTCAAAGCCCTTTTGCCCCGCAGTTCGGCCTCACGTACACGGCCTGCACGACGCCGATGTTGCGGTGCTCGAAGGCGGCCTGGCAGTAGCGGAAGTAGAGGCGCCACTTGCGGATGAAGCGCTCGTCGAAGCCCATGGTGCGGACTTTCTCCAGGTTGGCCTCGAAGGCCCTGCACCAGGCGTCGAGGGTGCGCGCGTAGTCGGGCCCGAACTCCTCGAGGCGGTGCAGCTGGAAGCCGCCCTCCCTGGTCATGAGCTCGCCGACGCGGTTGATCGAGAGGAGCAGGGAGCCGGGGAAGATGTGCTTCTGGATGAAGTCCACGCCGCTCCGGAACTGCTCGTAGCGGGCGTCGGGGCAGGTGATGTACTGGAAGGCGGCGATGCCGTCCTTCTTCAGCAGGCGCCCGACGGACCCGCAGAAGGCGGGCAGGTAGCGGTGGCCGAGGGCCTCCATCATCTCGATGGACACGCACTTGTCATACTGGCCGCGGTGGTCGCGGAAGTCCTCGAGGCGCACCTCGATGCGGTCCGCCAGGCCGGCGGCCTTGACGCGTTCGACGGCGAGGTCGTGCTGCGCCTTGGAGATGGTCAGGGTGGTCACGCGGCAGCCGTGCTGGCGCACGGCGTGCAGGGCCCAGCCGCCCCAGCCGGTGCCGATCTCGATCACATGGTCCTCGGGCCGCAGGCGGAGGTGACGGCAGAGCGCCTCGTTCTTGTTCGCCTGCGCCTGCTCGAGCGTCGCCGCGCCCTCCCAGCGGGCGGAGGAGTACATCATCGACGGGTCCAGGAAGAGGCGGAAGAAGTCGTTCGAGAGGTCGTAGTGCTCGGCGATGTTGCGCCGGACGACCTTGCGCGAGTTCGGACGCAGCAGGTGGCCGACGCGGTCGGCCACGCGCAGGACGCCCAGCGCGGCGTTGCGCCGCGCGGAGCCGGACATGCCCGCGGCGTGGTCGAGGTTGTCGATGAAGAACGCGATGACCGCGGCGAGGTCCGGCGAGTCCCACTCGCCATCCATGTAGGACTCCGTGAGGCCGATGTCCGCCGAGAGCACGATGCGGCGGAAGAAGCCCTCGTCCTTCACCGTGATGCGCGCGCCCGAGGCGACGGCGGGGTCGCCGAAGCGGAGGGTCTCGCCCTCGGGCGTGACAAGGTCGAGCCGTCCGCTCCGGAGGCGGGCGAACTCCCGCAGCACGAGGCGACGGAAAAGGGAGGGGCGGGGTACGGTCATGGTCTTCCGGCGATCTCGGGCGAAGGTTGGCGGAGTCCGCGCTGCAGGTCGACGTCATCCCGTTTGCGGCGGAAGGGAAGGCGCCGGGCCAGCCACAGCCAGGCGGCGTGCAGGTGGATGAGCACGGTCACCTTGAGCACGAGCAGGGGCGATTTGAGCGTGAGCCAGAGCAGACGGAGGTCGGTGAGCGGCACCTGCCGGCCGCTCCAGGAGCTCACCAGGGTCTTCTCGCCGCCCTCGTAGTGGTCCACGGTGACGGAGAGCGTGCCCGCCGGCTCCCGCAGGGTGAACTCGAACTCGGTGTCGAGTCCCGAGAAGGGCGACACGTAGAAGCGCTTGGGCGCGCGCAGCTGCAGGTAGGGGTCGCCGTCGTGCTCCTCACGCCGGCAGTCCGGCCCCAGGAACCACGCCTTCCGCTCCCCGAAGGTGTTGTGCACCTCCGCGATCCCGCAGTCCAGCCGCCCGTCGACGGTGATGACGAAGAACACCACGGGGTTGTAGGACTTTCCGAAGGCCCGGGGCATCGCGATGAGGCGGATCGCGGCACGTTCCGGCAACGTGTGCCCCTGGGACGCGCAGAAGGCCCGCACGCGGGCCTCGAGGCGGTCGCCGGGCCGCCCGAAATCCTGCGGGGTTCCCTCCGGCCCGAAGACCTCGCCGGGCGGCAGGAAGTCCTTGTCGCGGAAATCGTAGGGCGACCACCGGCGGCCCAGCAGCCAGAGCCCGCGGCCCGGGTTCTCCAGCGCCTCGAGGCGGATGCCGAAGGCGAAGGCCGCGTGCGAGAAGTGATGCCGCTTCGGCCTGAGCCTCGCGTGCATCACGGTCGCGTCGTACAGCCGGATCATCCGTCGGCGAGGGTTGGGGGGTTGCCGGCCGGGCGCAAGCCCCCTCGCCGCATGCCGCCCCGCTTGCGTTGCGACCCGGGCGTGGCATCAAGGTCTCAGTGCCCCCGCTCCCGATCGCCAAGGCCGTGAATCCCGAGGTCGCCGTCTTCCTGGCGTTCTTCTCGCTCCTGTGCCTCTGGCTGGCGATGCGCGCGGGCCGTCGGCGCCGGCTGCTCGACGACACCCCGGTCTCCAAGGCCCTCAGCGTCTTCATCGGCGAGGTCGAGCTCGAGGGCGTCTGCGTGCTGGAGAAGCCGCTCATCGCCTACGTCAGCGGGCGGCCCTGCGTCGCCTACCGCTGGTCCGTCGCGGAGCACTGGAGCCGCATGGTCACGGAGACGTACACCGACGACAAGGGGCGCACGCGCACCCGCCAGGTCCGCCGCACGGGCTGGGACACGGTCGACCAGGGCGAGGAGGAGTCCGGCTTCTACCTGCGCGACGAGACCGGCTACGTCTGGGTCAACCCCGAGGGGGCGCAGTACGAGTACGTCGAGATGTTCAGCCAGTCCGTGGAGCGCGACGATCCGCTCTACTACGGCAAGGGTCCCCGCGGCGCGGTGGAGGGCTCGACCGGCGAGCGCCTGTTCATCGAACGCGGCATGCCCCTGGGCACGCGGCTCTTCGTCCGCGGCCGGGCCAGCGAGCGCACCGACGTCGTGGCGGCCCAGATCGCGCGGCACCCCGAGCAGGAGATGTTCATCATCACCCCGCGGGGCGAGGAGCACCTGAGCTCCGGCAACGCGGTCGCCTTCGTCCTCTGGGCGCTCGCCGGCGCCGTCGCCGCCGCGGTCTCGGCCTTCCTCCTCATAGGCGTCGACGGCCTGCGCGGCGACGTGCCCGTCTCGGCCATCGGGGGGCTCGCGGCCTACGGGCTCCTCTTCTTCATCGGCTGGGTCTGGATGGTCTACAACAGCCTGATCGGCGTGCGCAACCGCGTCACCCGCGCCCGCTCCCTCGTCGACGTCCAGCTGAAGCGGCGCGCCGACCTCATCCCGGCGCTCGCCGCCTGCCTCGCCGGCTACCGAGCCCACGAGCGCGCGGTGCAGGAGGCCGTCGCGGCCCTGCGCGCGCAGTCGGGCTCCGGCGGGGTGAGCGCCGTCGGCCCCTCCATCCTGGCGCTGCAGGAGGCCTACCCCGACCTGGCCGCCGTGGAGTCCTTCACCGCGCTCAGCCAGGGCCTCGTCGAGACCGAGCAGCGCATCGCCCTCGCGCGCAATTTCCTCAACGACACCGTGATGTTCCACAACATCCGGATCGAACGCGTGCCGGACCGCTACGTGGCCGCGCTCGCCGGCCTGCGTCCCGAGGAGCCCTTCCGGGCCGAAGGGTTCGAGCGGCTGCCCTCCGCGGTGCGCTTCGGCTGATCAGGCCTCCCAGGCGTCGCGTCCGAGCAGGAAGGAGCAGAGCCGGTGGGCGGACCAGAGTCCGTCCTCGTGGAAGCCGTGGCGCTGCCAGGCGCCGACGAAGTGCGTGCGGGAGCCGGGGCGCTCGTTCAGTCCTCGCACCTCCTCCTGGGCGGCGATGCCCTCGACCGTGAAGAGCGGATGTTCGCAGGGGATCGTCCGGATGACCTTCTCCGGCGCGACCTGCTCCGGCCGGTTGATCGTGACGACGAAGTCGCCGCGGTCCGTCAGTCCCTGCAGGGAGTTCATCCAGTAGTGCGTCGAGGTCACGGCCCGGCCGTCCTCCTGCCAGGTGCGGTAGTTCCACGAGGCCCGCGCCGACGGCGTGCGCGGCAGCGGCGACATGTCCGTGTGCACCACGGCCACGTTCCGGTTGTAGGGGAACGCCCCGAGGATGCGGCGTTCCTCCGCGTCGGCGTCGGCGAGCAGGCGCAGCGTGTCGTCGGCGTGCGTGGCCAGGATCACGCGGTCGAAGCCTTCCTCGCCCGCCGCGGACGTCACCGTCACGCCGTCCGCCGTCCGTCGGACCGCGATGACCGCGCAGCCCGTGCGCACGTCGGCGGGGCAGGCGGCGAGCAGCGCGGCGACGTAGGTCCGGCTCCCGCCCTCGAGGGTCAGCCAGGGATGCTGCGTGTTCAGCCCGAGGAAGCCGTGGTTGTGGAAGAACCGCAGCAGCGCGGCCGCGGGGAACCCCAGCATCTTCTCCGGCGGCGTCGACCACACGGCCGAGCTCATCGGCACGAGGTAGAGGTCGAGGAAGTCGCGGCCGAGGCCGCGCGCGGCGCACCATTCGCCGAGGGGCGTGCGTTCCGCCTCGGGCGACTTCCAGCCCTCGGCGGCGAGGCGGTTGAACTTCGCGACCTGCATCAGGAAGCGCCAGAAGCGCGGGCGCAGCAGGTTGCGCTTCTGCGCGAAGAGGTGGCGGAGGGAGGAGCCGCACCACTCCGTGCCGGAGGGGTCGTGGCGGACCGCGAAGGACATCGACGTCGGCTTGGGCCTCACGCCGAGCTCCTTGAACAGGCGGCAGAGGTGCGGGTAGGTCACCTCGTTGAACACCATGAAGCCGACGTCCATCGGGAGCTTCCGCCCCGTGCCCGGCTCGTCGACTTCGACCGTGTGGGCATGGCCTCCGGGCCGTCGGTCCGCGTCGAACAGCGTCACCTGCGCGCGCCCTCGCAGGAAGCGCAGACAGCCCAGGCCTGAGACGCCTGAGCCGACGATCGCGATCCGCTCAGGCACTCGGCTCCGCCTCCTCCGCCGTCACCTCGCCGGTCTCGCCCGCGGCCTCGGCGTAGACCGAGGCGGGCACCGGCTTGAGGCCCCAGATGAGTCCGGTCCACGAGAGCGCCTTGAGGAGATACCAGGTGGGGTCGAACTCCCACCAGTAGAAGCCCTGGCGCACGGTGGCCTGGTGGCGGTGGTGGTTGTTGTGCCAGCCTTCGCCGAGGGTGATCAGCGAGAGCAGCAGGGAGTTGCGGGAGTCGTCTCCGGTATGCAGGAAGCGCCGGCTTCCGAACACGTGGGCGAGGGAGTTGATGCAGGCCGTGCCGTGGAACAGCACCACGGTGGAGATGACGCCCCAGACGAGCATCTGCGCCCCTGTCGTCGCGATGCCGGCGGACTCCATCCAGACCCCGGCCCCGAAGAGCGCGGCGAAGAACAGGACCGGCACGAACACGTCGAAGCGGTTGAGGAACACGAGCTCGGGATATTTCGCCAGGTCCGGCACGCGCGCGTAGTCGGTGGGGAAGTTCCGCTTGGCGGTGATCCAGCCCACGTGCGACCACCAGAAGCCGTCCACGACCGGCGAATGCTTGTCCTCCGGGTCGTCGGAATGCCGGTGGTGGTGGCGATGGGTGGAGGCCCACCACAGCGCGCCGCGCTGGACGGCGGTGGCGGTCCAGAGGGCCATGATGAACTGGAACGCCCGGGAGGTGCTGAAAGTCCGGTGGGAGAAGTAGCGGTGCAGGAACCCGGTGATGGCGAACATCCGTACGAAGTAGAGGGCCACGGCGGTCCAGACAGCCACCGGGGAGGCCCCGGTCCAGATCACCGCGAAGCAGGCCAGATGCAGGAGGATGAAGGGGATGCAGCGCGCCCAGTCGACCTCCTTGGGGGCGGCCAGCATGGCGTCGGCCCCCTCGGGGAGGTGGTCGGCGTCCACCCACCGGACAAGGGTGGAGAGGAGTCCCTTGGGAGGGGCGCTGGCGGCTGGTCCGGGCACCTGGTGAGTCTTGAAGGCACTCCGGCACTCCGCAACTGCTTTGACCATCTATCCGAATTGATGAAAATGTCATTTCGGAGACAAATCCGACCCAACGCGCCGCTGATATGTCAGACATGCCCGACGCCCGAGTCTCCGGTGACTGGCGGGCCTGGTTCGCCGAGCACGGCCCCAGGCTCCGTCTGATCGCGCGCCACTGGACCCGTTCGGACGCGGATGCCGACGACGTCGTGCAGGAGGCCTTCATCCGATTCTGGAAGCATCAGCGCCACCTTCCCGGCGACCCGAACGCGCTCGTGGTCACCTCCATCCGTCGGGCCGCGCTCGACCTCATCCGCAGCTCCGACAGGCGCACGGTCCGCGAGAAGGCCGTGGCGGCCGATGCCGACACCGTCGCGTGGTTCGAGCCCGAGGCCGACCCCCGGCAGCGCGCGCTCGCCGAATCCCTCGGGCTCCTCCCCGAGGAGCAGCGCGAGGTGGTCGTGCTCAAGACCTGGGGCGGGCTCACTTTTGACCAGATCGGCGAGCAGCTCTCCATTTCACCAAACACCGCGGCCTCCCGGTGGCGCTATGCCATGGAGGCCCTCCGCAGACTCATCACCGCCCGCTCCCATGCCTGAACAGGACGAAGACATCGAACTCGCGCTGGCCGCCCTGCGCCCCCGCCCGCCTTCGGACGCGACGGTCCGCGCCGTCGCGGAGTCGCTCGACACTCCCCGGCAGGAGCGTTCCAACGTGATCGTCTGGTTCTCCGGTCTCGCGGCGGCCGCGTGTCTCGCCCTGGCCTTCCTCGTTCTGCCTGGCGCGGAGACCGTCGACCAGCCGCCCGCCCTGGCCTTCGCGGAGAACCGCGTCGCCCCGATGGCTTCGGCCGCCGCTCCCCAGGCGTCCGTCGCGGTCGCCGAGGCGATTGTCGCCCCTGGGGCCGGACTGGCCCGGGGCTTGGGCGCAGGTCTCGCCAAGTCGGCCGCGCCTTACCGTCTGGTGTCCGCGCAGGCCTCGCCCGCCAGCCTCGAGATGCTGGAGCCCGTCCGGCTCCGTGACGGCACCTACGTCCGTCCGGTGCGCATGCGCCGCGAGCATTCCACGCACTGGGAGACTCCGGGATCCGGCTCGAGGCTGGTCCGCTACCGCCCCGAGGAGCGCACGATTCTCCTGCCCCTTGAAACTTACTGAACGGATCCGCCGCCCCGTGACGCTCACCTTATGAAGACCGCCATGTCCCTCCAGATTCCTCTCCACATGCTGCTGCTCGCCGGCCTGCTGGCTCCGGCCCGCGCGGCCGACGACGCCTCGTCCGCTGCCAAGCCGGCCGCGGCCGCCGCGTCGGCGCCTGAGCGACCCGTCTGCCCGCCCGCGCCCGCCGCTTACGCCGGACTGAACGCGCTTCCTCCCACCGACGAAGAGCGCGCCGTCCTCGGCGCCAAGCTGCCCGAAGGCGTCGGCCTGCGCGTGGGCGTCGTCGACCCCGAGGGTCCCGCCGTCGACCAGCTCCAGCCGGGCGACGTCCTGGTGCGTTTCGACGACCAGCTGCTCGTGAATTTCGACCAGTTCCGTTCGCTCGTGCAGATGCGTCGGCCGGGCGACACCGTGAAGTTCTCGGTGCTGCGCAACGGCTCGGCCATGACCGTGCCCGTGCGTCTCGCCGTCCGTCCCCCCGGCGTGGAGGCGAACGACCGTCCTCGCGGCAAGTCCGCGACCGCGGCCGACGCCCTGAAGAAGGACTCCGCCGGCGCGCGCACGATCCAGGTCGGCCCCGGCTTCGTCATCAACATCGGTCCCGGCACCGCCCATTTCCCTCCGGAGATCATGCAGCAGCTCGAGGAGCTGCAGGCGCGCGGCCTCTTCGCCCAGCCCGCCGCGGCGGCCGGAGCCCGCGCCCGCAAGGGGGCGGCGCAGGACGTCGAGGAGCCCGGCAAGGCCCGGCCCGGCGTGAGCGCCCGCTCCTCGCGCTCCTTCAGTTTCGGCATCGGCACCGGCCTGACTTCGAGCTCCAGCACGCATCTCGTCGACGAGGCGGGATCGGTCACCGTCGAGGACAAGGACGGCAAGCGTCATGCGACGGTCAAGGACGCCGCCGGCGCGGTGCTGTTCGACGGTGACATCTCGACCGAGGCGCAGCGCGCCCAGCTGTCCGAAGAGGTGCGTCGTCGGCTCAAGGCCGTGGAGGGCGCCGTGCTCAGCAAGCCCGCAATCCCCGGCGCGCCCGGCGCCGCTCCGGCGCCCGCGGCTCCCAAGTCCGCCGAAGAGCCGAAGAAGTTCGACCGCAAGAAGGGCGCCTGAGCGCCGCCATTGCCTTGGAAACAAAAGGCCTCCCCGCAAGGGGAGGCCTTTCTCCGGTCGACACGGCTCTCAGCGCGGCGGTCCCTTCTTCTTGGGGGCGCCCTTCTTGCCGGCCTTGCCTCCCGGCCCTTCGCCCATGCGCTTCGAGAACGAAGGATCAGGGGTGCCGCGGTGCGCGCGGGGGATGAACGGCCAGTCTTCCGTCAGCACGTAGTAATAGGTGCCCTTGGGGAATTCAGGCGTCGGTCCGGTGCGTCCGCCGAACGCATCCAGGTCTCCGGAGCCGGCCACGTATTCATAGTCGAGGCCGAAGGAGCCGTCGGGCTGTCCGGAGGGCGCGTCAGCGCCGCCGGGACGTGCCGTCTTCTTCAGCCGGTAACTGCTCTTCATCGCGCGCACCGGGCTGGCGGCGTCATCCGCCTTGGCGGGCGCATAGACCGCGTAGACCGGATAGCCGTCGGCGGCCCAGCCCACGTGCGTCATCTTCTTCTCTCCGCCGGAGAGCCGTTCGATGAGCAGCGTCGGCAGACCGTGATAATGGTAGGCGCCGTTCGGCTGCACGTGCGCGTGGTTGGCGTCGAGTCCGAGGCCGGTGCGGATCCGGGGCGTGGTCCCCATCTCGGTGTTGCTGAGCAGGGCCTCGTAGCGCCAGGGGGACGAGCGGTCGCCGTCGTCGTAGATCTCCGCCGTGCCCGGGTCGAACACCACCCCGTTGAGCGCGACGCCCCAGAGCGCGCCCGGTCCCGGTCCGCGGGCCGGGGCGGAGCCGGAGGAGGGGACGGGCTTCAGGGGCACTTCGAAGCGGTAGCGCTGTTCCGTGATCTCGTGGGGGTTGCCCCGGTTGGGGAAGCGGGAGACCTTATGGTCAGGCACGCCATTGGCCTCGATCACCCGCTTGTCGCCCGAGACCGTGACGGTCACCCGGGATGCGGCCGGGGGTTCCTGGTCGGCCGGGATCATGGGCGGCCCTGAGGCGGCCGAAAGGAGGAGGGCTGGGAGCAGCGGGTGCATGCCGATGGAACCCCGCCTCCGACCCTCCGGTTACGGCCCGGGTTTGCCTTTCCCGCCTCCCGAGGTCTTCTTACGCCATGGCCAGCACCACCGAAATCCTCTCCCGGACCGTCGCCGGGCTCAACGCCCTCGCCACCGTCTTCCTCCTGGTCGGCATCTTCCGCATCAAGGCCGGCGACCGGGACGGGCACGGCAGGGCCATGAAGCGGGCCGTCCTGACTTCGGCCCTCTTCCTTGCCGTCTACCTCGCCTCGAAGGTCCACCTCTGGGTGGCCTTGGGTCGGACCAACGTCACCTATGCGCCGGACCCCGCCTCCTCATGGGCCGCCCTCAAGGGACTGTACCTCCTGATCCTGATCCCGCACGTCATCCTGGCCATCGTCGTCACCCCCTTCGTCCTGCGGTCGGTGTGGCTGGCCAAGGCCGGGCGACTCGAGGAGCACAAGCGCCTCACCCGGTGGGTCTTCCCCGTCTGGCTCTACGTGTCCGTGACAGGCGTCATCGTCTGGGCCTTCATGGAGTTCAGCGGCTCCCTCGCCCGGGCGGCTGGCTGAAGTTTTCCTCTCGCAGGGCGGGCCTTTCTCGCTATCTCTCGGCTCGTCGAGATGGATCGCGAAGCCGACCAGACGCCCACGCAGACCGAGAAGCTCATTCTCTGGTCGCTCATCCTGCTCCTCTGCGTCGTCACCGCCGCCGTGCTCTCCACGCATTCCGACGAAACCGACCGTCTGGCCGCCCTTCGCGCCTCCGAAGTCCAGAAGGAGCAGGCCAACGCCGCCCTCGAGCGCACGCGCGTGCAGACCGAGCGCTACATCAACCGCTTCACCACCGATCCGGAGTTCGTGCGCGACCAGGCGCGCGAACGGCTCGGGGTCGCCGAGTCCGGCGAGATCGTCATCCGTCTCGAAGGATCCTCCGTGCGCGCCGCCCAGCCCGCCCGCTGAGCGTTCCTCGCTTGCCTGCGCCCCCGTGCGCGGGCATTCCTCACCCATGCCCGCGAAGAAGAAGGCACAGGCCACCTGGGGCGGCCGGTTCAGCGCCGGTCCCGCCGAGCTGATGCTGCGTTTCGGGGAGTCCGTCTCGTTCGACCGCCGGCTGTGGGAGCAGGACATCCGGGGCTCCAAGGCCCACGCGACCATGCTGGCCGCCGCCGGCATCATCACCCGCCGGGAGCGGGACGCCATCGTCCGCGGCCTCGACGCCGTCGCGAAGGACATCCGCTCGGGCAGGTTCGTCTGGAGCCGCGACCTGGAGGACGTGCACATGAACGTCGAGGCCGCGCTGACGAAACGCGTGCCCGCCGCGGCCAAGCTGCACACCGCCCGCTCGCGCAACGACCAGGTCGCCACCGACGTCCGTCTCTGGATCAAGGACCAGTGCGACGCGGCCGACGCCGCCCTCGTGTCGCTACTCAGGACCCTGGTGAAGCTCGCCGCGGCCAACGCCGACGTCATCCTGCCCGGCTACACGCACCTGCAGCGCGCCCAGCCGGTCTCCGCCGCCCACCACCTGCTCGCCTATGCCGAGATGTTCGGCCGCGACCGCACGCGTCTCGCCGCCGCCAAGGACGCCGCCAACTGGTGTCCGCTCGGCTCCGGCGCGATCGCCGGCACCACGCTGCCCATCCGCCGCGAGCTGACCGCGAAGCTGCTCGGCTTCGTCGACGCCAAGGGACGCCCGCGGGTCACGCGCAATTCCATGGACGCCGTCGCCGACCGTGACGCGGCCACCGAGTTCTGCTTCGCCGCCGCCCTCTGCGGCGTGCACCTCTCCCGTCTGGCCGAGGACATGGTGCTGTGGTCCTCCGCCGAGTTCGGCTTCGCCCGCGTGCCCGACGCCTTCTCCACCGGCTCCTCGCTGATGCCGCAGAAGCGCAATCCCGACTCCATGGAACTGCTCCGTGGCAAGGCCGCGCGCTTCCAGGCCTCGCTCACGCACCTGCTGTCGCTCACCAAGGGCCTGCCGCTCACCTACAACCGCGACCTGCAGGACGACAAGCCGCCGCTCTTCGACGCGGCCGACCAGCTCCTGCTCTCGCTCGCCGTCGCCGACGCGACGCTGGCCGGCACGAAGTTCGACCGGGTCCGCTGCCTCGCCGCCGCGTCCGATCCCGCGCTCCTCGCCACGGACCTCGCCGACTGGCTCGTCCGCAAGGGCATGCCTTTCCGGCACGCGCATCACGCCGTCGGCCGGCTCGTGGCGCTCGCCGAGAAGTCCGGCGTGCCGCTCGACCGTCTCTCCGACGCCGCCGCGCTGACCGCCGACAAGGCGTTCACGAAGGGCTGGCGCGAGGTCTTCAGCCTGAAGCGCGGCTTCGCCGCGCGCGAGAACGCGGGCATGCCGGGTCCGAAGGCCGTCGCCCGCGAGATCGCCCGCTGGAAAAAGGCGCTGCGCTGACCGCCGATGGACTTCGGGCTGCTCATCACGGCCTGCTTCGTCGCCAGCCTCTCCCCGGGGCCCGCGGTGCTCTCCACGGTGGAGACCGCGCTGCTCCACGGGGCGCGCCGGACGACCTGGCACACGATGGGCCTGGTGGCCGGAGAGATTCCGCAGGCCTGCCTCGCCTACGCGGCTTCGGTCTGGATGACGGGAAGCTTCCCCGCCGGCCGCGCGGCGGTCGCCACGCTCGGCGCCGTCTGGTTCCTCCGCACCGGCGTCGGGCATCTGCTGCGGCCGCGTTCCGCCCTTCCGGACGCGCAGGGGCTGGAGGGCGAGGGGCTCCGTCTCTTCCTGCGCGGCGCCTGGGTGAACTTCTCGAATCCGAAGACCATCCCCTGGCTGCTGGCCATCATCCAGGCGGCCCGGCTGCCCACCGAGGCGTTCTCCTGGGGGCCGGCTCTCGCCTTGGTCGGCGCGGCGATGCTCTCCGAGACGACGGTGATGTCCTTCTACTCCCTGCTGGCCGACGGCCTTCGCCCCTGGCTGCGGACGCCGGCCGTGGTGCGCTGGGTGGACCGGGCGACGGGGATCCTGTGGACCTTGCTCGGGCTGCTGCTCGCCCGCCAGGCGTGGGAGCTCGTGAACGGACTCGTCCGCGCCTGAGCGCGCTTGCCCACGCCCGCTCCCGCGGGTCTAATGCCGGCATGACCCCGACCCCGTCCCGTCTCGCCGCATGGGCGGCCCTGCTGCTCGCCTGCGTCTCCGCGTCCGCCGAGGAGGCCGCGAAGAAGATCGGCATCATCGGACTCGACACGTCCCACGTCGTGGCGTTCACGACGGTCTTCAACAAGGGCCCGAAGAATCCCGCCGACGCGCCCAAGTTCGCCGGCTTCCGCGTGACGCACGCCTTCGCGCAGGGCAGCAAGGACATCCCGGAAAGCGTCTCCAGGGTCCCTGAATACAGCGAGAAGCTCAAGGGCATGGGCGTCGAGATCGTGGACTCGATCGAGAAGCTCTGCGCGCAGGTCGACTTCGTGCTGCTGGAGTCGAACGACGGCCGGGTGCACCTGGAGCAGGTGCTGCCGGTGCTCAAGGCGGGCAAGCCGGTCTTCATCGACAAGCCGATCGCCGGCTCTCTCGCCGACGTCATCCGCATCCAGGAAGCGGCGAAGCGCGCGGGCGTCACCTACTTCTGCTCCTCCTCCCTCCGTTTCGCCGCCGGCACGCAGGCCGTCGCCCAAGGTTCCGTCGGCAAGGTGAAGACGGCGCACACGACGAGCCCGGCCAGCCTCGAGCCGCACCATCCCGACCTGTACTGGTACGGCGTCCATGGCTGCGAAAGCCTTTATACGGTGATGGGCCTTGGCTGCGTCTCGGTGAAGCGCGACAAGACCCCCGAAGGCTTCATCCAGGTCACCGGCAACTGGGGCGAAGGCCGCGTGGGCACCTACCGCGAGGCCGACCGCAAGGCCAAGGGCGGACCCTACGGCGGCAAGGCCGTCGGCGAGAAGGGCGAGGCCGACATCGGCAAGTTCGACGGCTACGAGGTGCTGCTCGAGGCGATCGTGAAGATGTTCCGCACCGGCAAGGCGCCCGTCAGTCCCGAGGAGACCCTCGAGCTCTACGCCTTCATGGAGGCCGCCGACGAGAGCAAGCGGCAGGGCGGGGCGGAAGTGAAGCTCGCCGACGTCCTCGCCAAGGCCCGCGCCGAGGCGGCGAAGGGGAAGTAGGCCCGGGGGCCGCGTTCCGGGGGCTGCGACGCCGCATCCGTCTGCCGGAGACGGCGCCGGCTCACTCCCCGTCGAAGCCGTGGTCCTTGAGCATCCGCGTCACGGCCTGCGGAAGCGATGGGCGCAGGGTCGGCGGCACGGGCTTGAGCGCTTCGTACGTGCAATGCAGGTAGCCGAGCTTGCGGGTAACGTCGGCGGCACGCTGCCGTTCCTCCAGCCAGCGTTGCAGCGCCGCCGCGGCGCGGCCCCATTCCGGCCAGTCGCTCTCCGCCGAATCGGCCGCCTCGACGAGGGCGCAGAGCGCGCAGCCCGCGCCCAGGAACCGCTCCACCGCCTCGGCGTCCTCCGGTCCGAGCGCGGCGACGAGCGTCTCCCGTTCCCTCGCGTCCATCTTCAGGTCTTGTAGCCGAGCACCGGCCGCAGCCAGCGTTCGGCCTTTTCGACCGTCCATCCCTTGCGCGCGGCGTAATCCTCGACCTGGTCGCGGCCGACGTTGTTGACGTCGAAGTAGATCGACTGCGGATTGCCGAAGTAGAGACCCGACACCGACGCGGCCGGGTTCATCGCGAAGGATTCCGTGAGCGTGCAGCCGATGCGGTCGGCGTCCAGCAGGCGCCAGATCTCGGCCTTCTCGGTGTGCTCCGGGCAGGCCGGATAGCCCGCGGCGGGACGACGGCCGTCATATCTCTCCTTGATGAGCTCCTGGACGGTGAGGCTTTCGTCCGGCGCGTAGCCCCAGAGGTCCTTGCGCGCCTCGCGGTGCAGCCATTCCGCGCAGCCTTCCGCGAGGCGGTCGGCGAGGGCCTGGATCATGATCTGGCGATAGGGGTCCGTCTCCTTGAACGAGGCCGCGTAGTCCTCGATCTCCTGGCCGGCCGTGACCGCGAAGGCCCCGATGTGGTCCCCCTTGTCCGTCGAGACCAGGTCGGCGAGCGAACGGCACGTCGTGACCCTGGGCCCCGGCCCTTGGTCGCGCAGGAAGTGGAAGCGGCCGATCTTCCTCGACTGGGCCTCGTCATCGAAGAGGTCGACGTCGTCGCCCACGCGGCGGGCCGGCCAGAGGCCGGCGACCCCTCGCAGGTGAACGCGTCCGGACCGGACGATCTCATCCAGCTCCTTGCGGCCGGCGTCGAAGAGCTTGCGCGCCTCCGCGCCGTATTTGCCGGACCCGAAGATGCCGGGGAAGCTCCCCTTGAGCTGCCACGTCACGAAGAACGGCGTCCAGTCGATGATCTCCGCCACCGCGGCGGGGTCGATGCGCTCGAAGAGCGTGACGCCGGGCCGGCGGGGGGCGGGCTGGACCGGGGCGGTCGTGATGAGCGGGCGCTTGCGCGCCTCGGCCAGCGGAACGACGGGGACGGGTTCACGCTTCTCGTACTCCTCGCGGATCTCCTTCTGCTCCACGAGGAGGTCGGTCAGGAAGCCTTCGCGCCGGTCGGGGCTGAGCAGGTCGCTGCAGACCGTGGTCACCAGCGAGGCGTCGCTGACGTGCACCATCGGGCCGTCGTAGTGCTCCGCGATCCGGATGGCCGTGTGGTCCTTGGAGGTCGTGGCGCCGCCGATGAGCAGCGGCGTGCTGACGCCCGCGCGCTTGAGCTCCTTCGCCACCGTGATCATCTCGTCGAGCGAGGGCGTGATCAGGCCGGACAGGCCGATGAAGTCGGGCTTCAGCTCGAGGGCCTTGGCGACGATCCGCTCGGTCGGGGTCATCACGCCGAGGTCGGTCACCTCGTAGTTGTTGCAGGCGAGCACCACGCCGACGATGTTCTTGCCGATGTCGTGGACGTCGCCCCTGACCGTCGCGATCAGGAACCTGCCCTGCGAGGAGCCGCCGACCTTCTCCGCGGCCATGAAGGGCTCCAGGTGGGCGACCGCGGTCTTCATGACCTTGGCCGACTTCACCACCTGGGGGAGGAACATCTTGCCCTCGCCGAAGAGCTGGCCGACGACGCGCATCCCGTCCATCAGCGGCCCCTCGATGACGTGCAGGGGCTTGCCCAGCTTCAGGCGCGCCTCCTCGGTGTCGGCCACCACGTGATCGTCGACGCCCTTCACGAGCGCGTGGGCGAGGCGGCCCTCCACGGGCAGCTTGCGCCATTCGTCCTTCTTGGAGGCGTCGCCCGCCTCGGCCTTGACCGCGGCGTAGCGGGGGGCGATCTCCAGCAGCCGTTCGGTGGCGTCGGGACGGCGGCAGAGCACCAGGTCCTCGACGCGCTCACGGAGCTCCGGTTCGATCTCGCTGTAGACCTCCAGCATGCCCGCGTTGACGATGGCCATGTCGAGCCCGGCCCGGATGGCGTGGTAGAGGAAGACCGAGTGGATCGCCTCGCGGACCCGGTTGTTGCCCTGGAAGGAGAAGGAGACGTTGGACAGCCCGCCCGAGGTGCGCGCGCCGGGGCAGCGCCGCTTGATCTCCGCCACGGCCTCGATGTAGTCGAGGGCGTAGCGGTCGTGCTCCTTCATGCCCGTGCCGACGGTCAGGATGTTCGGGTCGAAGATGATGTCCTGCGGGTCGACGCCCGCCTCCTCCGTGAGGATCCCGTAGGCGCGCTCGCAGATGCGGACCTTGTCGGCGAAGGTCGCGGCCTGGCCGTTCTCGTCGAAGGCCATCACGACCATCGCGGCGCCGTAGCGCCGGCAGAGCCGCGCCCGGCGCACGAACTCCTCATGCCCCTCCTTCAGGGAGATGGAGTTCACGACGGCCTTGCCCTGCACGCAGCGCAGCCCGGCCTCGACGATGTCGAAGTTCGACGAGTCGATCATGAACGGGACGCGGGCGATGTCCGGCTCCGTCGCCGCCATGTTGAGGAACTTCGTCATCGCGGCGGCGCCGTCCAGCAGGCCGGCGTCGAAGTTGATGTCGATGACCGCCGCCCCGGCCTCGATCTGCTGCTTGGCCACCCGCAGGGCGGCCTTGTAGTCCCCCTTCTCGACGTGGCCCTTGAAGATCCTCGACCCGGCGACGTTGGTGCGTTCGCCGACGTTCACGAAGGCGCCGGGTCCGCCGACGACGTTGAACGCCTCGAGGCCCGAAAGCCTGAGCGCGGGCTGCACGGCCCGGGGGACGCGGGGCGGATATTTCTCGGTGCGGCGGCGGATCGCGGCGATGTGGCCGGGCGTGGTGCCGCAGCACCCGCCGACGATGTTGACCAGCCCGTCGCGGGCGAAGGTCTCGAGGATGGCCGCGGTGTCCTCGGGGCCCTCGGGGAAGCCCGTCGGGGAAAGCGGGTTGGGCAGGCCGGCGTTCGGATAGCAGGAGACGTGGATGTCGGCCTTCTTCGCGAGCTCGGCGATGTGCGGCCGCATCTGCTCGCCGCCGAGGGCGCAGTTCATGCCGACGCTGATCGGCTGCGCGTGACGGACGGAGTTCCAGAAGGCCTCGGTCGTCTGGCCGGTGAGCGTGCGGCCCGAGGCGTCGGTGATCGTGCCCGAGATCATCAGGGGCAGGCGGAAGCCGCGGGCCTCGAAGGCCTCGTCGATCGCGAAGAGGGCGGCCTTGAGCACGAGCGTGTCGAAGACGGTCTCGCAGAGCAGGAGGTCGGCGCCGGCGTCGATGAGGGCGTCGACCTGCTCGCGGTAGGCGTCGCGCACCTGGACGAACGTCACGTCGCGCTTGGCGGAGTCGTTGACGTCGCGGGACATCGACAGGGTCTTGTTCGTCGGGCCGATGGCGCCCGCGACGAAGGCTTCCTTGCCGGGATTCGCCGCCTTGAAGGCGTCGACGGCCTCGCGCGCCACCTTCACGGCCGCGGCGTTCAGCTCCTTCACGAGATGGCCCATCGCGTAGTCCTCCATCGCGATGGACGTGCCGTTGAAGGTGTTGGTCTCGATGAGGTCCGAACCGGCGTCGAGGTAGGCCCGGTGGATGTCCCGGATGACCTCGGGCCTGGTGATGACGAGGAGGTCGTTGTTGCCCTTGAGCTGGCCGGGGTGGTCCTTGAAGCGTTCGCCGCGGTAGTCCTCCTCCGACAGCTTCAGCTGCTGGATCATGGTGCCCATGGCTCCGTCGAGGTAGACGATGCGCTCCTTGAGCAGCGCCTCGAGGCGCCGGCCCGCGGGATTGAGTGGTAGCCTCTGCCGTGACATCACGCCCAACGTGACGCTTCGGGACGGAGGGTCAAGGCAGGGGGAGGCCGCCGCGTGTCATGCCGGCGGGTCGGGTCGGCGGCAGCGGGACAGGTCCTGGGCGCGGTACAGCACGATGCGCTTGCCCTCGAACTTGGGGTCGTCGCGGAGCAGGGGGCGCAGTTCGAAGGAGAAGGCGGGAGTCAGTTTGGACTTGGCCGCCTCCTCCGCCGGGTCGCCGCCCTGCCAGTAGAGGATGCCGTTGGGCAGGGAGTGCTTCTGGCCGCGCCCGACGAGCTGGCGGGTCTGGTGCACGAAGGTGCGCAGGTCCGCCACGGCGCGGCCGGTGACGAAGTCGTGCTCATGCCCGAGGGTCTCGGCGCGGGCGTTGCGCGTCTCGACGTTCTTCAGTCCGAGACGGTCCGCGATGTCGCGCACGACGGCGACCTTCTTGCCGACGGAGTCGACGAGGGTGAAGCGGGCCTTCGGGTAGAGGGCCGCGAGGATGAGCCCGGGGAAGCCGCCGCCGGTGCCGACGTCGATGACGCGCGCGCCGTCCATGAGCTTGAGGAACTTCACCGCGGCGACGCAGGGGGCGTAATGGTGCCATGCGAGGTTCTCGACGTCCTTGCGCGAGACCAGGTTGATCCTGGCGTTCCACTCGCGGTGCAGCGCCGCCATCGCCCGCAGGACCTCCCAGCGGTCGGCTTCGACCTCGGGAAAGAGCGGCACGAGTTCGTCCATGAGGGGGCGAGCGTGGAGGGCCGCCCCCGGGAGGCAAGGACGCTTCAGCGGTCCGCGGCGAGCGCCCGCCGCAGGCGGCCGATCTCCTCGAGCCGCGCCTGCACGGCGTCACGGTCCTCGGCCTTCGCCGCGAGGTGGATGCGCGCGTTCTGCCGGAGGTATTCTTTGGTGAGGTGCTCGCGCGCCTTCGGCAGTTCCCACTCGGCCCGCAGCCCCAGTTCGGAGGCGAGCGCGAGGAGCGGCGGCGGGAGGTCCGCGACGGCCTCGCCGGCGGTCGTGACGCGCCGGCGTCCGGCGGGCCGCGCCTTCCTGCCGCGCTTCAGCTGCCGCATCAGACGCCCAAGCCGGGCCGCGTCCAGTCCGAGCAGGGCGTCGACGTCGGGCGGTCTCACGCCGAACTCGCGTTCCAGGGCGTCCGGCAGGCGCTTCCTCGCCGCGGCGCCGAGCAGCGCCCCGACGGTGCGGCCGTCGGCCGCCTTCTTCGGCGGCACGCCGGCGAGCTTGGCCAGGGTCCAGGCGGCGCGTCCGCCGTCGTCGCTGCCCTTGGGCGCGAGGGGCGCCGTGCGCGACCGTGCGCGTCGCCGCGGCGCGGGCCGCGGACGTTTCTCCCTGAGCAGCAGCCAGGCGGCCGCCGCGGCGCAGGGGATCAGCGTGACGGCGGCGATGACGAGCGGGTCCACGGCTCAGTCGAGACGGATGCGGGAGACGTTGAGCGAACCGCGGCCCGAACCCTCGGACTTCAGTTCGATGACCAGCGGACGCCCCGTGCCGAGGTCCTTGAACTCCGCGCGCATCACGCCGTCGAGGTCATAGGAGAACGTGACCTCCACCGGCTGGTCGGCGGGCCGCCCCGGCGGCAGCGGCATCTCGACCTCGGCCACGCGCAGCACCATCGACGGGTCGGATTCCGCGACGGCCGACTGCGTGACTTCGCAGGTGAGGATGCGCTGGTCCGGCTCGGCGGTGTAATAGGTGCGCGTGCGCGAGACGGGCAGCTTCTCGCCCTTGGCGATGATGACGCTGTTCTCGAGGAGGCCGTCCTCGTCCACCGCCAGCGTGCCGAAGTAGTGCGGCGCGATGTCCTGGAAGCGGATCGCGGAGGTCCGGCGACGCTGCGCGGGGGAGAGCAGGGCCGGGTCCGCCCGGTGGGCGGCGTAGAGCGCCGCGCCCCGCGCCACCGCCGTGTCGGGGTCGCGCAGGAGCGGCCTCCGCCCGAAGACGCGTTCGACCGCCGCCCGCACGGCTGGCATCCGGCAGGCGCCGCCCGCGAGGAAGACGCCGGAAAGCGCGGAGCGGTCGGTGCCGGCGCGCAGCAGGACGCCCTCGCAGGCCATCTCCGCCTGCGCGACCAGGCCTTCCGTGGCGGCCTCGAGCTCGGCCCGGCGCACGGTGACCGGCACGCGTCCGTGCCTGGCCGAGCGCAGCGCGACCCGCACGGACTCGCGCGAGGACAGGCGGTGCTTGAGCTCCTCCGCGTCGGCGCGGCCGAAGTCGCAGTCGCCCGCCCGCATCTCCTCGCCGACGGCCTCGCGGAACCCCGCCCGCACGATCTCGAGCAGCTTCGTGTCGAAGTCCTTCCCGCCCAGCCGCTGCACGCCCTCGGTGAAGACGACCTCGACGTCCATCCCCCGGGCCCGCACCAGTGAGACGTCGAACGTGCCGCCGCCCAGGTCGAACACGGCGTACAGGCCTTCGGCCAGCCCGCCCGAGGCGTGGGCGTAGGCGAGCGCGGCGGCGGTCGGCTCGTTGATCATGTGCACCTTGCCGAGGCCCGCGCGCCGTGCCGCCTCCAGCGTGGCCTCGCGCGCGGCGTTGGTGAAGTTGGCCGGGATGGTGATGACCGCGAGGTCGACCGGTCCGGCGCCCGCCTCGGCGTGCTCGCGCACCTTGCGGAGCATGAGCGCCGAGAGGTCGAGCGGGGTCACCCTCCGGCCGAAGGCCGGGTGGGAGACCCCGGTGCCCATGTCGCGCTTGAACTCCGTGAAGACGTGGTCGGCGTCGTCGGCCATCGCGCGGGCCTCCCGGCCGACGATGACCGCGGCGGCGGACTCGAAGGCCACCGCCGTCGGCGTGACCTCCTGGCCGTCCCAGTCGCGCACCACCTCGGGCGCCCCGGAGGCGTCGATCCGGGCGACGATCGTGGTCGTCGTGCCGAGGTCGATGCCGAGGAGGTGCGCCATTCCTTGGGCCGGCATCTTGCCGCGCCCCGGCGCCGCTGGGAAGCGTTAAGCGAGCGGGGCTGCCGGCCAAGTTTTCGGTTCACTTCCGTCCCGGGGCCCGCAATCCTCCGCCCTCATGTTCCACCACGTCGTCTTCTTCTACCTCAAAAAGAACCTCACCGCCGCCCAGCGTTCGGAGTTCGAGGCCAAGCTCCGCGGCCTGCTGCGGATCAAGACCATCGCGTCCGGCTACGTGGGCAAGCCCAGCACCCACGCCGTCCGGCCCATCATCGACACCACCTACGACTTCGCCGAGTTCTTCGTGTTCAAGAGCCACGCCGACCACGACGCCTACCAGATCGACCCGATCCACCAGGACTTCATCAAGGACTGCAAGGAGTACTGGGAGTCCGTGAAGATCTACGACTTCGAGTGAGCCCCTCCGTCGGAGCCTCCTGAGCAAGGCCGCCCGCAGGGCGGCCTTGCTGTTTGCTGCGCCGGTCGTGGCATTGTAAACATCAGGCCACTTCGGACTTAACAATGGCCCCGGACGGCCCTATCCATGGGCCGTGGCCAACGCCCCCGCAGCGGATGCGTCCTCCGTGGACGCGCTCGATGCCTCCGACCGGAGGCACGCGTGGCATCCGTTCACGCAGATGCGGGAATACCTGGACCACCCGCGGCTGCACCTTGTCCGCGGGGAGGGCAGCTGGCTGTTCGACGGGGAAGGGCGCCGCTACCTCGACGGCAACGCGTCGGTCTGGACGAACGTCCACGGGCACAACGACCCCGACCTGAACCGCGCGCTCACCGCCCAGCTCGGCAAGGTCGCCCATGTGACCCTGCTCGGGCTCAACCACCCGGTGGCGACGGAGCTGGCCGAAGACCTCGCAGGGCTGACCGACGGCGCGCTGCCCCGCTGCTTCTTCACCGACAACGGCAGCCACGCGGTCGAGGTCGCGCTCAAGCTCTCGTTCCAATGCTGGCAGCTGACGGGACAGGCCGCCAAGCGCGGCGTCATCGCGATGGAGGGCGGATACCACGGCGACACGTTCGGCACGATGTCGGTCGGCGGCCGCACGGAGTTCCACCGCCGCTTCGAGCCCTGGCTCTTCGCCGCGAAGACGTTCCCGGCGCCGGTCCACTCCGAATGCGCCGGCAAGGTCGTCCGCTCCGACGCATCCGCCTCGCTGGCCGCGCTGGAGTCCTTGCTGGTCCGTGACGGAGCCTCGACGGCCTGCGTCATCCTTGAGCCGCTGGTGCAGGGCGCCGCCGGCATGGTCCAGCAGCCGCCCGGCTTCCTGCGGTCCGTCGCGGAACTCTGCCGGCGCCACGGCGTGCATCTGATCCTCGACGAGGTCTTCACCGGCTTCGGGCGCACCGGCGCGCTCACGGCCGCCGAGCGTGAAGGCGTCGTCCCGGATTTCCTCTGTCTGGCGAAGGGCCTCGCCGCCGGCTACCTGCCGCTGGCCGCCACGCTCACCTCGGAGAAGATCCACGAGGCCTTCCTTGGGGCGTTCTCCGAAGGGCGCACCTTCTTCCACGGCCACACGTTCTCCGGCAACCCCCTCGCCTGCGCGGTCGCCCGTGAGTCGCTGCGCAAGCTCCGTCCGATGCTGGCCTCAGGTCAGGTCGCCGAACGGGCCGCGCTCCTCGGTCGCGAGATGGAGGACGCCTTCTCGGGCCACCCGCACGTGCGTACCTTCCGTCAGCTGGGCCTCACCGGCTCCGTCGAGCTCAAGCCGGCGGCCGGAGGCGTCTGGCCGACCGACACCCGCGCCGGCTTCCAAGTCGCCCTCGCCGCGCGCCGCCATGGGCTCGTCATCCGTCCGCTGGGCGACTCGATCCTCTTCGTGCCGCCCATCTCCATCCAGCCCGACGAAGTGAAGCACCTCGTCCGCGCCGTCCGTCTCGCGATGGACGAGACCCTGCCGACTCTCCCGACCGCCTCCCGCTGACCGCAAACCATCAACCCTTTTTCACACATGCCCTCCCTCGCCGAAGCCCGAGCGCTCTACGACCTGCCGCTCAACACCCTGATCTTCCGGGCCCAGCAGGCCCATCAGGCCCACCAGGATCCCGCCGGCGTGCAGCTCTGCACGCTGAAGTCCATCAAGACCGGCGCCTGTCCCGAGGACTGCGCCTACTGCCCGCAGTCGGTGCATCACAACACCTTCGTGGAGGCCGAGGCCCTGATGGAGACCGACGCCATCCTCGAGGACGCGCGCAAGGCCCGGGCCGGCGGCGCGACGCGCTTCTGCATGGGCGCCGCCTGGCGTCGCGTGGCCGACGGCCGCCAGTTCGACAGCGTCCTGCGCACGGTTTCGGGCGTGAAGGAGCTGGGCCTGGAGGTCTGCTGCACGCTCGGCATGGTCACCGAGCAGCAGGCCGCCCGCCTCAAGGAGGCCGGCTGCGACGTCTACAACCACAACCTCGACACCTCGCGGGAGCACTACGCGAAGATCATCACCACCCGCAGCTATGACGACCGGCTCCAGACGTTGTCCAACGTCCGCAAGGCCGGCCTGGAGGTCTGCTCCGGCGGCATCATCGGCATGGGCGAGACGGTCGACGACCGGCTCAAGATGCTCGTCGAGCTCGCGTCGCTCGACCCCCAGCCCGACTCCGTGCCCATCAACGCGCTCGTCTCGGTCGAAGGCACGCCGCTCGCGGGACGCCGGTTCGTCGACACGATCGAGTTCGTCCGCACGATCGCGGTCGCCCGCATCCTGATGCCCAGGGCGATGGTCCGTCTCTCCGCGGGCCGCGCCAACATGAACGACGAGACCCAGGCGCTCTGCTATCTGGCCGGGGCGAACTCCATCTTCCTCGGCGAGAAGCTGCTCACCACCGGCAACCCTGAGATCGAGGAGGACATGAACCTGCTCCGCCGTCTCGGCCTCCACCCCCTCCACCCCGACGAGGCGCGCCGCGTCCATCGCGGAGAAATCTCCCCGTCCTCGGCGTCTCCGGCTCCCTGGCCCGACCCCGCCGAATTCGCCGCCGCGACCAAGGGCGGTTCCTGCGGCGAGGGCGGTTGCGGCTGCGGCTGACCGTGCGGACCGTCTTCGTCACCGCGAGCGACACGGGCGTGGGCAAGACCCACGTCGCCGGTCTCCTCGTGCGCCGTCTGTCCGGCCTCGGGCGCGGCCAGGTGGTGAAGCCGGTCGAGTCAGGCGCCGGCCATGGACGTCCGGCCGACGCCCCCCGTGCCGCGGGGCGCCTCGCCGAGGCGGTCACGCTGCTCGCCCTGCCCGAGCCCTTGGCGCCGCTCGCCGCCGCCCGTCGTGCGCGCCGCCGGCTCAGCCTCGCGGGCCTGCTGCGTCCGCTGCGCGCGCTGCCCGCGGCGCCTTTCCGCATCGTCGAGGGCGCGGGCGGGGTGGCCGTCCCTCTTGCGGCGGACGGTTCGGACTGGTCCGACTTCGCGGCCGCGATGCGCCCCGGCCTTGTCGTGATCGTGGTGCCCGACCGTCTCGGCGCCATCAGCCAGGCCCGCACCGCCTACGCCTACCTCCGCCGCCGCTGGCGCGGCCCCGCCGGCGTCTGGCTCAACGCCGTGCGCCGGCCTTCCGCCGCCGTGGCCGCCTCCAACCGCGAAGGCCTGCGCGCCGCCGGCATCCCCCTGCTCGGCGAATCTTGGAGGGGCGGCGCACGCTTCAGGTCCGCCCTGCTCAGGCCATGAGCGAAGCCCTCCTCCGCCGACTCTCGCAGACGCTCCTCGCCCGCGAGGCCGCCTCGCTCCGCCGTCGGCTCACGGCCCGTGAATCGGCGGACGCCCGGATCAACCTCGCCGACAATGACTACCTCGGCCTCGCGCGGGATCCTGCGGTCGTCGAAGGCGCGGCCGCGGCCGCCCGCGAGTGGGGCGCGTCCTCGTCGGCTTCACCGCTCGTCACCGGTTACACCGCGCTGCACGCGCGCCTCGAGTCCGAGCTCGCGGCCTGGCACGGCTATCCGCACGCGCTGGTGATGAATTCCGGATACGCCGCCAACGCGGCCGTGCTCGGGGGGTTGCCGAAGAAGGGGGACGTGGTGCTGGCCGACCGGCTGGTGCACGCCAGCATGATCGAGGGCATCCTCGCCTCCGGCGCCCGCCTGCGCCGCTTCGCGCACAACGACCTCGACGCCCTCGAGCTGATGCTCGACGAGGAATGCCCGCCCGGCGGCGCGGTCTTCGTCGTCACCGAGAGCGTGTACTCGATGGACGGCGACGGCCCCGACCTTCCTCGTCTCGCCGCGCTCCGCCGTCGCAAGGACTTCTGCTGGGTGCTCGACGAGGCCCATGCGACGGGCTGGTACGGCGCGACCGGATCCGGCCTGCAGGAGGAGTCCGGCGTGAGGGCCGCCGCCGACATCGTGGTAGGCACGCTGGGCAAGGGTCTCGGTTCCCAGGGGGCGTACGTCCTCTCGCGAGCGCCCGAGGTCCGCGAAGCGCTCATCAATTTCGCCGGCGGCTTCGTCTACTCCACGCATCTCGCGCCGCCCTGCGTCGGCGCCGCGCTCGCCGCCCTCGGACGCGTGCGCGGGATGGTCGCCGAGCGCGAGGCGCTCCGCGCGATGTCGCACGCCTGGCGCGACGGACTGGTCGAGGCCGGATTCTCCGTGCCCGCGGGCGACTCGCCGGTCATCCCGCTGGTCTTCGGCGACGCGGCGACGACCCTGCGTCATGCGGAGGCCCTGCGCGCCGCCGGATTCATCGTCTCGGCCATCCGTCCGCCCACCGTGCCCGAGGGCACCGCGCGCATCCGCATCTCGCTCCGTCGCGGCCTCAGGCCGGAGCACCTCGCCGCCTTCGCCGCGGCGCTCGGAAAGGCCCGCGCATGAAGATCGCCTGGATCGGCGGCTGGGGCGTGCCGCCGGAGGAGCTCCGTCCCCTCGCCGCCGCCCATGCGCCCGACGCCGAGCACGTGATCACCGTGCCCGTCATGGGGGCACCGGAGCTGGCCGCCGGCTGTGACGCCCTCGTGGCCTGGTCGTTGGGAGCGCATCTCGCCCTCGAGGCCGCCGCGCGCGGCGTGCGCCTGCCGCCCAAGGTCCTGCTCATCGCGCCCTTCACCTCCTTCTGCCGTGAGCACGGTTCCTGCGGCAAGGTGTCCGAGACCCAGGTGCGCTACCTTCGTCGCTGGATGGAGACCGATCCCTCCTCCGCCCTCGCTGACTTCAGGCTGCGGGCGGGCCTGCCTCCCGCCGAGTCGCCGGGCCTGCCCTATTCCCTCGACGAGCTCCTCGCCGGTCTCGACATTCTCGCCCAGCCGGCCGGAGTCGCCCTCGTCTCCTTCGCCCGCGGCGGCCTGCCCGCCGGCTGGGAGGCCTACGTCGGTGACCGCGATCCGCTGCTTGAGGCGGCCGGCGTTTGCGAATCCGTGCTCGGCTGTCATAGTGTCGAGGAAGCGGGGCACGCGCTCCGCGACTACCTCAGCCCCGCATCCTGATGCGCTTCCAAGAGCGAGCCGGGTCCTACGAGGCCAACGCCGCGCCCCAACGGCGCTTCGCCGAGGCCCTGGCGGCCTTCGCCCCTTTCCGCACCGGTTCGAAGGTGACCGAACTCGGAGCCGGCACCGGCTTCCTCACCGCCGCGCTTCTCGCCCAGGGCGTGCAGGTCCACGCGACCGACTCCTCGCCCGCCATGGTGGAGCTCGGACGCGAGGCCGTGCCCGCGGCCAAGTGGAGCGTCCACGACGCCTTCGGTCCGATCGACCCCGCGCCCGCGCTGGCCTCGTCAGGACTGCTGCACTGGGCCGCCGATCCCGCCGCCGTGCTCCGCCATTGGCACGACGCGCTGCCCGAACAGGGCCGCCTCCTGCTCGGCGTGCCCTGCGATCCCTGCCTCTGCGAGCTGCGCGACCTCGTCGGCGAGGGACCCGTGCGCTGGCGCGACGAGGCCCAGTGGCTGGCCCTGCTGCGCCGCGCCCGCTTCGACGTGCGCGCGCACGGCGTGCTGGAGTCCGAGGAGGCCTATCCCTCGGCCATCGACCTCTTCCGCACCCTGCACCGCAGCGGCGTGACCGGCGCGCCGCGCCTCGGCCCCGCCGAACTCCGTTCACTCATCAAGGATTACGACCGCCTGCACGCCGGACCCCGCGGCGTCACCGCCACCTGGGCCTGGCTGCTGGTGGATGCGGCGGCCCGTCCCTGAGGGTCACTCGAAGCTGAACTCATCCTGGGCTTCCGGCGGCTGCTCCTCGCCCGCCAGGATGCGTCGCACGAACAGGTCCCGATGTTCCGGGCAGGGGCCCAGCCGCCGGAGGGCCTCGATGTGGTCCGGCGTGCCGTAGCCCTTGTGCACCCCGAAGCCGTATTCAGGATGCCGCGCGTCCAGCTCCACCATCAGCCGGTCCCTTTCGACCTTGGCCACGATCGACGCCAGCGCGATGGCGAGCGACTTGCCGTCGCCTCCCTTGATCGCCTCGTGCGCCCAGGCGAACGGACGCAGCGGCAGTCCGTCGACCAGCACCAGGAACGTGCGGCCGTCACCGTGGCCGAACAGCTCGCCCTCCGTGCCCGCCGCGGCGAAGAGCGGGGCCAGCTGGCCCTCGGCGAGTTCGGCGACGCACCGGGCCATCGCCAGGCGGGTCGCGCCGAGGATGTTGTGGGCGGAGATCTCGAGCACCGACGCCGAGGCCCAGGCGCAGCGCAGCCGCCCCGCCGACTGCAGTTCTCCGACCGTGGCGCGCAGTTCGGCCCGCCGTTCCGCCGTCAGGCGCTTCGAGTCGTCGGCGCCGGCCACCTTCCGCAGCCACGGGCGTTCTCCGTAGAAGCCCGCGTCGAGCAGCACCGCCGCCGCGACCACCGGTCCGCAGAGCGAGCCGCGGCCCGCCTCGTCCACGCCCACCACGCCGGGCCGGTCCGCCCCCCTTTTGCGGTCGAACTGGGCCAGCGAGGCCAAGGTCAGCCTTTCTTGCGCCCCTTGAAGAAGGGCTTCGGTTCCGGGGGTTCGAGGCCGCGCGCCTCGTAGGCCGTGCGGAAGTGCAGCTTGGCGAAATTGACCAGGATGGCCGGACCCAGCCTTCCGCAGAGCTCGGTGGCGGCCGCCTTGGCCTCGGCGCCGGATCCCTTGGGCAGGGGCACGCCGCCGTCCTGCGAGAGCCGATCGAGCTCCCGCACGAACGTCGCGCGCGCGACGATGGAGGCGGCGGCGACGACCGGATCGGACTCCGCCTTGGTGCGCATGCGCAGGTCGAAGGCCACGTTCTTGCGCGCCAGCTCCTTCTGGACCAGCGGCTCCTCCGAGAACTGGTCGAGCAGGCCCCAGGCCGGACGTCTTCCGTGGGCCTCCTCGAACGCCTTGAGCGCCTCCTCGCAGGAGGTCGCGTGCATCCAGGCCAGCAGACGGTTGAGGTTCTTGCCGAAGCGCGAGTGCAGCTCGTTGTACTTCGACATGCGCGCGAAGGTCGTCTTGACCGCGACCCCGGGCGTCTCGCGGATGGCGCGGTCGAGTTCGGCGATCCTGGCGTCGGTCAGCTTCTTGGAGTCCTTGATCCCCATGCCGATCCATTCGCGCGCCATTTCGCCCGTGGCGACGACGCACGCCGAGACCACCGGGCCGAAGAGGTCGCCCTTGCCCGACTCGTCGAGGCCCGCGTGGTCCTCGAACCATTCCGGATTGAGCTCGGCCTCGTAGCCCAGCTCGGCCTTGCCGGTCACGTCGGGCTCCAGCGTGAACTTCACGAACTCCTCGGTGCCCTTGCCGGCGATCACGCACTTGCCTGAGGCGTAGTGCGTCACGTTGACGTCGGGGCCCTTGAAGGCGAAGAGCGCATGGTCCACCGTGCGCGCCTCCCAGCCCCTGGCCGCGAGGATGCCGCGCAGCTTCGCGGCCTGCCCGGCGTCGAGCTTGACGGTGTGGGACGTGACCTTGGCGGGGGCGCCGCCGTCGGAGTCCTGCTTTGCCTTCTTCGCCATCGGACCCAAGGTGATACCGACCTTCCCGTCCTAATCCAGCCCCATCCCATGGACGAACGCGCGGAAAGCATCCTCAAGCAAGCGCCCGGGGCGCGCCGACGCCTGCTGGCCTGGTTCGCCCGCCATCGGCGCAGCATGCCGTGGCGGGAGCGTCCTTCGGCCTACCGCACCGTGGTCTCGGAGCTCATGTGCCAGCAGACGCAGATCGCCACGGCGATCCCGTACTTCGAGCGGTGGACGCGGCGCTGGCCGGACTTCGGGGCGCTGGCCGCCGCCGAGGAGTCCGAGGTGCTGGAGCTCTGGGCCGGCCTCGGCTACTATTCCCGTGCGCGCAACCTGCTCGCGCTCGCCCGCGGAGTCGTCGCCCGGGGCGGCCCGCCGGAGACCGCGGCCGAATGGCGGGCCTTCCGCGGCGTGGGCCCCTACACCGCGGCGGCCATCGCCAGCATCGCCTTCGGCGAGCCCGCGGCGGTCGTGGACGGCAACGTCGTGCGCGTGCTCGCCCGGCTCACCGGCGACCGCACGGTCTTCCGTGACGCGGCGGACGCCGTGCGCCGCCTGCAGCCCCTCGCGGACGGCTTCCTCGACGCGCGCCGGCCCGGCGACTTCAACCAGGCGATGATGGAGCTCGGCTCGCTCGTCTGCCGCAAGGCCTCGCCCGACTGCGCGGCCTGTCCGCTCCGCAAGGACTGCGCCTCGGCGGGGAAGGAGGCCGCCGTCATCCCTCGGTTCATGCCGCGTCGGCGCCGCGAGGAGACCGTCGACCGCGCCGTGGTCGTGCGCGGCGGACGCGTGCTGCTCCACCGTCATCCGCAGGACGCGCGGCGGCTCGCCGGCATCGCGGAGATTCCGACCGTCGCGTCCCTCGGCCTCAGGCCCTCGGGCGCGCCCGTGGCCGCGCATCGCCGCTCGATCGGCGACGTGGCCTACCTTGAGCGCCTGCATCAGCCCGAGCCGGATGCGGCCTCGCTGCGGCTCGGGCGGGCGGCCGGCTGCGTCTGGGTGCCCGTGGCGGACCTGGGCAAGGCCGCCGTCAGCGGACCGCACCTCCGCTGGCTCCTCCGGCTGCTCAGTCCAGCCGGTCAGAAAGCGCGCGGCAGACGGCCTTGAGCACCGCCACGCGGGCGTGCCGCTTGTCGTCGCCCGAGATGACCGTCCACGGGGCGTGCGGCGTGTCGGTGCGGGCGATCATGTCCTCGGCCGCCCGCAGGTTGTCATCCCACTTGCGACGGTTGCGGTAGTCCTCCGCGGTCATCTTGTGACGCTTGTGGGGCGAGTGTTCGCGCGCCCGGAAGCGCCGCAGCTGCTCCTCCTTGGAGATGTTGATCCAGGCCTTCACCACGACCGTGCCGGCCTCGGCCAGCCGCGCCTCGAAGTCGTTGATCTCGCCGTAGGCGCGGGCCCACTCGGACTCCTGGGCGAAGCCTTCCACCCGCTCGACCATCACGCGTCCGAACCAGGAGCGGTCGAAGACGGCGAGCCGTCCGGGCGCGGGCAGCTTGTTCCAGAAGCGCCAGAGGTAGTGGCGGGCCTTCTCCTCCGGCGTGGGCGCCGGCGTCGGGTGCACCTGGCAGTGCGCGGCGTCCAGCATGCCGCAGAGCCGGCGGATGGCGCCGCCCTTGCCGGCGGCGTCCGGTCCTTCGAGCACGAGCACCGTCGCGACGCCCTTCTGGGCGGCGAGCCGGGTGAGGCGCCCGACCCGGGCCTGCAGCTTGGCCATCTGCTGTCCGTAGGCCTTCTTGTCCAGAGTCGGGTGGGCCGTGGCGCTCTCGAGCAGCCCGCGCGGGCGCGCGCCCGGGCGCTTCACCGCGGTCGCCGGACGGCGGCGCGAGGCCTGGGCGAGCTGCGCCGCGATCGCCTGGCCCGCATGCAGGTCCCGGAGCTTCGTCTCCGCGGCGCCGCTCACCGTCTTCCAAGGCAGGTTCTTGCCGCTGCCCTGAACGCGCAGCGCGCGGGCGAGCGACAGCGCGCCCTTCTTGGCGAGCAGCAGGTCCTCCTCGGTCACCACCCAGCCCTCCGCGTCGGTGTCCTCGGCCTCGCGCAGCCGGCGACGCAGCGTCTTCTCCGGCGTCTCCAGCCAGACCTTGACCACGGAGGTCCCGTCGGCGGCGAGCGTCTCCTCGAAGGAGCGCAGCGACCTGAGCCGGAGCCGCAGCGCCGGATCCGTCAGTTCGTCGCGCACGGCCTCGGTCAGCGTGCGGGTCAGCCAGTCGCCGACCACGATGGTGATGCGTCCCCGCGCGGGCACGTCCTGCCAGTAGGGCCAGAGGAAAGGACGGCCTTCGGGGCCCGCGAGGTCGGGCGCGCAGACCCGGACCGTGCGGGAGTCGAACCATTCCGTGAGCTGATTGGCGAGTTCCGACGCCGCCAGCCGGTCGTTGCCGCCGATCACGATGATCGCGCCGTGGCGCTGGGCGACGAGCCTGCGCTGCGCCGCGAGCAGGCGGAGGTGCAGCTTGGAGCGTGCTCGTTCGGTCGCGCCGGGGGCCGTTGCCATCGTCGGGACTATGGGCTTCCGCCGGCGGTTTGGGAAGCGCGTTCGGGTGACGGAAGCGTGACGTCGGTCAGCGCACCAGGTCGTCGATGCGGGCGACGTAGACCTGCCGTCCGCCCCCCTCGTGCACGGAGTCGAAGCAGAAGGCCGTGCCGGCGCGGTTGGCGGACGGGTGCGTGTCGCATCGCCATTCCTTGCCCACGATGGCGGGGTCGGTCGGGTAGGCGCCGATCTCCGCCTTGCGACCGGAGGGCACGTGGAAGAGGTAGGGCCGCTGGACTTTGTCCGGTCCCTGCGGGTAGGTGTCGTTGAGCACCCATTCGTCCCGCGTGTTCGGCACGTAGGTGTTGTGGCCGTTGGCCGTCATGACGTCCTTGCCCACGACCTCCACGTGGTCGGAGAGGTCGCGGTAGAGGTAGAAGCGCTCGCCGTGGGAGGGGTGCCACGCCCAGGCGAAGACGTGCCGCGGATCCCGCCAGACGAAGTGCGAAGTCCCGCCGTTGGGGTCCATCACGTGGACCCTTCCGCCGTCGAAGTCCATCGTGAGCGCCCGCGTGCGGAAGCCGGCCCGGTCGCCCGGGTTGCGCCAGCGGTGCAGGAAGAACAGGCGCGTGCCGTCCGTGTTGCAGAGCAGGTGGTTGAACCAATGGACCGCGTCCGCCTTGGGCGCGGCGGCCGCCGGACCCGTGAAGGGGAGGGCCGCGGCCTGGGCGAAGGAGTAGACCAGCCGCTGCCGTCCGCTGGCGAGGTCCATCCGCCAGATGCCGCCGTCCTCCGGGGCCTTGCGGAGCTTCCAGATGTCGCGGTCCGAACCCGTCGCGTAGCCGTAGCCCGGACGCGTGACGTCGAGCCGGGCGAAGTCGGGCGCGAAGGCCGTGCGTCCGTCGGGGCTGAACGTGTAGAACGGATGCGGCAGCGTGCGACGGCGGCCGGAGCGGACCTCGACCAGCCGCGTCACGAAGCGTCCGTCCTCGCGGTCGTTCCAGGCGACCGTGTCGGCGGTGCCGGGCACCCACTGCAGCATGCAGCCCTGCTGCCAGTTCCAGGCGGAGGTCGAGCCCAGCTCCGTCCAGCGGTCGCCGTCCTCGAGGTCGACCATGCCCACCCGGATCGCGTCGGCGGGCGTCGGCGACCGGCCTTGGAAGTCGACTTCGTTGGCCAGCAGCAGGCGGTCCTGCGGATCGAAGAGCAGCTTGTCGTAGTAGCCGCGCCAATGGAACTTCGGACCCGAAGTCACGCGGCGCACGCGGACGGCCGGAGCGGAGGCGCAGCCGGGCAGGGCGGAGAGTCCGGCCAGCGCGCCGGCGGCGAGGAAGGAACGGCGGGGTACGATTCGCATGGGGCGCCTTCATCCAAGACGGCGCCCGTCCCGAGGCAACACCCGCCTCAGCGCAGCTCGTCAGGGATCGGGTCGGCCGGAGGCAGCTCGCCCTTGCGCATCGAGTCGAGCGTCTCCTGCAGCTCCACCTTGAGCTGGGGCTCCTGGGCGCGCGTCACCGCGAGCTCCTGCAGGCGGAGCGCCTCCGCCTTGCGTCCCTGCAGCCAGCGCACCCGCGCGAGCGTGTCCAGTTTGTCGGGGTGCTTCTCCTGCGTGAGCTTCACCGCGCGTTCCGCGCAGCGGGCTGCGAGGGCGAGATTGGGCTTGGCGAGGAAGACCGGGTGGGTGACGAGGTCCCAGGCCACCTCGTTCTGCGTCTCGGCGTCATCGGCCTCGTCCTCGGCGTGCTTCTCCAGCAGCCGGTAGCTGGGGTAGGGGTCGCCGCGTCCCAGGGCGATGCGGGCCCCGACCGACTCGAGCATCTCCTTGCGCTCGACCGGGGGCAGCACGCCGGCGGCCTCCGGCAGGGCGCGCTCGGCGGCGTCCCAGTCCTTGCGGGCGAGGGCGCGCGAGAGCGCGTTGAGCTTCTCCTGCAGCCGGGCGATCTCCGCGGATTCGTCGTCCAGTCCGGGCAGCTTCGGCGTCGGCATCGGCGCCGGCGCGGAGGCCGAGGAGGCGGCCGGGACATGGGTGCCGGTGATGACGTCCCCGAGCAGCTGTTCGGTGATCTCCATCGGGTGCCCGGACCACGCGACCTTGCCGTCCTGCACGATGAACGCGTGAGGGATGCCCTGCACGCCCGCGGCCTCGAGCCAGGCCTTGACGAACGCCTCGCCGCCGATGGCCACGCGGTAGCCCATCGCGGCCCCCTGCTTCTTCACGAAATCCTTGGCACGCTGCCTGCCGGCCGCGTCGCGCTCGGCCTCCCAGACGTTGACGCCGACCACGGTCACGCCGCGCCGCGACATCTTCTCATGCAGCGACTGCAGGTGGGGGATCGCCTTCACGCAGGGGCCGCACCAGCTGGCCCAGCATTCGACGACGTAAGTCTCGCCTTTGCGGAACTCCTTCACCGGCTCGCCCTGAAGCATCGACTCCGGGCGGACGGAAGGGGCGGCGTCGCCCACCTTGAGTTCGGCGCCGCCGAGCGTGGCGGCCAGGAGCAGGGCGAGCAGCGTGCGCATGGGACTCACTCTGTCCGTGCGCCGCGGACTCTCAACCCCCAAGCCCTCATTTCTTGGCCGGGGCGGGGGCGGCCGACTTGGCCTCCTCGATGAGGCCGGCGATCTTCTCCTCGGTCAGGTTCATGGGGTGCCCGATGTAGGCCACTTTGCCGCCGGTCACCACGAAGGAACAGGGGATCCCGCGCTGTTCCGCGGCCGTCATCCAGGCCTTGCCGACGGAGCCGTTGGCGTCCTTGGCCACCGAATACTCCATCTTCTTGCCCTGCTTGCGGACGTAGGCGTCGGCCTCCTCGACCCCCCTCGACACATGCACGCCCACGATCGTAACGCCCTTGTCCTTGAGCTTCGCCTGGAGCTCAGTGAGGTGCGGGATGGAGTCGACGCAGGGCGGGCACCAGGTGGCCCAGAACTCGATGACGTAGGTCTTCTTCGGGTCGAGCGACGAGACGCGTTCGCCCTTGATCCAGGCGGAGGGCAGCTTGGTCGGGGCCTTGTCGCCGACCTCGAGCTTGTCGGCCGCGAAGGAGATGAGGGGTGAGAGGGCGAGCAGCAGGGAGGGGAGGAGGCGCATGACGTCATCCTGCCGGACCGCGCCGCGCGCTCAACCAGTAAATCTTCCTTCGCCGGGCGAAGCCCCTTATTTCGCCGCGAATTTCGACCGGATTGCCTCGACCACGGCCGGGTCGGCCAAGGTCGTGACGTTGCCCAGCTCGCGGCCTTCCGACACGTCGCGGAGGAGGCGACGCATGATCTTGCCGGAGCGGGTCTTGGGCAGGTCGGGCACGAAGACGATGCGTTCCGGCCGCGCGAACTTGCCGATCTTGGCGTCGACCATGCCGTTGAGCGCCTTGGCGAGCTCCTTCTCGTCCGCGCCCTTGGCGGAGGATTTCAGGATGACGAAGGCCATGAGTCCCTGGCCCTTGAGGTCGTGCTTCACGCCGACCACCGCGGATTCGGCGACCGCGGGGTGCTCGATGAAGACCGCCTCGAGCTCGGCCGTGCCGATGCGGTGCCCCGAGACGTTGACCACGTCGTCGACGCGGCCGGTGATCCAGAGGTAGCCGTCCTTGTCTCGGATCGCGCCGTCGCCCGGGAAGTAGTACTGCCCGTTCCAGCGGCTCCAGTAGGTCTCCACGTAGCGCTTCTCGTCCCCGTAGATGCCCTGCGTGATGCCGGGCCAAGGGCGGCGGATGGCGAGGATGCCGTGGTCGGTCTCATTGCCGTTCTCGTCGAGCACCGCGGCGTCGACGCCGAAGAACGGCAGCGTGGCCGAGCCGGGCTTGGTGGGCGTGCAGCCGGGGATCGGCGTGATCATGTGGCCGCCCGTCTCCGTCTGCCACCAGGTGTCGACGATGGGGCAGCGCTCATGCCCGACGAGCCGGTGGTACCAGAGCCAGGCCTCGGGGTTGATGGGCTCGCCGACCGAGCCGAGCAGGCGGAGCGAGGAAAGGTCGTGCTTCTTCACCCATTCGTCGCCCCACTTCATGAAGGCGCGGATGGCGGTCGGCGCGGTGTAGAAGACCGTCACGCGGTGGTCTTGCACGATCTTCCAGAAACGGCCGAAGTCCGGCGCGTCCGGCGCGCCCTCATACATGAGCACGGTCGCGCCGTTGAGCAGCGGACCGTAGACGACGTAGGTGTGGCCGGTCACCCAGCCGACGTCGGCGGTGCACCAGAACAGGTCGTCGGCGCGCAGGTCGAAGACGTACTTGTTGGTGGCGTAGGCGTGCACCATGTAGCCGCCGACGCCGTGCATGATGCCCTTGGGCTTGCCGGTCGATCCCGAGGTGTAGAGCAGGAAGAGCATGTCGTTGGCCTCCATCGGCTCCGCGGGGCATTCGGCGGAGACCCTGGCGGCGGCCTCATGGTACCAGACGTCGCGTCCGGGCGTCATCGCGCAGGAGGCGTCGGGACGGCCCGGGTGGCGCTGCAGCACCAGCACGTGGGCGACGGACGGACAGTCCTTCACGCCTTCGTCGACGGTCTGCTTGAGGGGCAGGAACTTTCCGCGCCGGTAGCCGCCGTCCATCGTGATGACGGCCTTGGACTTCGCGTCGTTGACGCGGTCGCGGATCGACTCGGCGGAGAAGCCGCCGAAGACGACGGAATGCACGATGCCGACCCGGGCGCAGGCGAGCACGGCTACGGCCAGTTCCGGCACCATCGGCATGTAGATGGCCACGGTGTCACCCTTGCGCAGGCCGAGTCCCTTGAGGACGTTGGCGAAGCGGGAGACTTCCGCGAGCAGCTCGCGGTAGGTGATCCGGCGCACCTCGGACGCGCGCCCGCCCTCGGTGGGTTCGCCCTCGTAGACGATGGCGACCTTGTCGCCGAGGCCCTTGGCGACCTGGGCGTCGAGGCAGTTGTGCGCGATGTTGGTGCGGCCGTCCACGAACCAGCGGAAGAAGGGCTTGCGGGACTCGTCGAGCACCTTCGTCCAGGGCTGGAACCAGTGCAGCTCACGCGCCTCGTCGCCCCAGAAGCCGTCCGGGTCGCGCAGGGAACGCTCATGCAGGCGGCGGTAGCCGTCCATGCCCTTCACGCGCGCCCGGGCGACGAATTCGGCCGAAGGGGGGAAGGTCTGGTCGGCGGCGCCGAAGCCCTCGGCGGAGGCCTTCTTGACGTCGGCGATCTCCTCGTTGGCGTCGGATGAGTCAGGTCGGTTGGCCATGGTCTTTCGTTTGGATCGGAGGATGAGGTAGATGGAGAAGGCGACGAGGACGGCCAGGGCGAGTATGAGCCATGGGCTTTCGATGATGCTCGGCGCACGGACGGGCGCCTTGAGGAGCAGGGGCATGGGCGGGGTTGGGAAGTTGAACCTTCCGACCCCCGTCTGGGCAACACAAACCCCTTCACACCGTGTCGTTCAGGCCTCGGCCAGCAGCTCGCTGAAGCCGTCGACCACCCTGACGCCCAGGCCCTCGAGGCGGTCCCGGTGCTGGTGACCGTGGGCCACGAGCACGCAGTCCACCCCCATGGCCGCCGCGGCTTCGGCGTCGTGCGCGGTGTCTCCGACGTAGATCACGTCGGCGCGCTCCACCGGAAGGCCCTCGAGGTGGGTCCGCGCGCGCTCCTCCTTGCTCCCCGCATGGATGTCGTGTCCACCGCAGGCACGCAGCAGCCGGCCCTGTAGTCCGAAGTGGCGCAGGGTCGAATCGAGGAGGCTTCTTTCATAGGCGGACAGCACGGAGTGCGTCAGTCCGCGCCGCGAGAGCGCGTCGAGCAGGGTCTCCGCGCCGTCGTGCAGCCGGCACTCGTGCTTGCGCGCCTCGTAGGCCGCCATGAAGCGGACGGACATCGCGCGGAACGAGGCCTCGTCCGGCGTGAAGCCGATCGCCTGATAGACCTTGATCACGGGGAACTCGAAGATGCGCCGGTAGCGTACGGGGTCGACGGGCGGATGGCCGTCCTCGCGCAGGAGGAGGTTGAGCGACTCGCAGCAGAGCCAGGTGTCGTCGAGCAGCGTGCCATTCCAGTCCCAGACGGCGTGCCGATAGGCCGAGAGCGGCTTACGCATGGACGACCTCCAGGGCGCCCGCCCGCACGTCGACGCCCTCGCAGCAGTGGACGAAGGCCGGCGCCGGGTGCCGGTCGAAGCCGCCTAGGCCGTCCCAGCGCATCGGCGCGCACGCGTCCTCGTGCTCGAACGCCGCGCGCGCGACCCGGTAGGGTTCGTGGGCGACGCGGCCCCGCATGAGCCGGCCGTCCCTGATGGAATAGAACGCGTAGCGTTCGCAGAGGTGATGCGTGACCGAGCCCGTGACGGCCTCCGCGGCCGGACCGTCGGGCCGCCAGGCGTAACGCGCCGCGCCGTCGCGACCCCGGCGACGGCAGGTGAGCGTCCGTCCGGCCGCGTCGTCCGACCATGCCATGTCGGCGTTGAAATACGGCAGGCCGAAGAACCGGCGGGCGATGCTGACCGCGGGCCGGCGGTCGCAGTCGAGCGACAGGAACCACACGCCCGGAGCGCCGGCGCGATCCTTCACGTAGAGCCGGACGTTCAGCTCCGAGAACCAGGAGAGCCAGGGAAGGGCGGGGAGGAAGGCCGGCCGCACCGCCTCCATCCGGAACCCGACGAGGCCGACGTGCGCGCGGCCTTCATGCAGGTCGAGCGTCAGCCCCGGGGGCAGCGCGGCCGAGGCCGCGACGGGGTCGATTTCCCAGTGCGCGAAGAACAGGCCCCTCCAGCGCTGACGCATCACGGTCCTTCCCGGCAGGCTGCGTCCGTCGCGGCTCATCGGGTCCGGAAGGCCGCCTCCGAGAGGTCGGCCCGGTAGAGCACCTGGTTGTAATCCCAGCGCGGCGTCGGCCGTCGGTTGCCGGAGAACGTCGCGGTGTAGGTGCCTTCGAAGAGGATGACCGGCGAATCGGCGCGGAAGAATTCCGCCAGCAGCCGGGGGTTGTAGAACGTGTAGTCGTCGTGCGTGGCGACCTTGACCGCGCCGCCCCACGGTCCCAGCGGCGATTCGGCCTGCGCGATCCAGACCTCGCCGAGCGCCGAGGGCTTGCCGTCACGTTCGACGAACACCGCGATCCAGCGCTTCAGCCAAGGGTGCCAGGCGATGCTGCCGGTGTGCGGGCGCACCGCCGTGCCGCCCGCGGACGGCACGGACTTGGGCGGCCGGATGGCCTCCCATCGTGAGCGGTCGGTCCAGCCTTCGTGGGAATCGGGGCAGCGCAGCGTCGGGAACGGATTGCAGAACAGCACCCAGCGACGGCCTTCGGCGTCCGTCCATCGCACCGGATGCCCTTCGGGCAGCGGGGGGATCGCGTCGTCCTTGCCCTGCTTGGTCCAGAGCGTGCCGGTCGCGCGGAACTCCTCCTTGGATTCGTCCCATTCCACCGCGTCGTAGCGGTAGGCCTCGAGGAAATTGTGGATCTTCGCGGCCACCGCGACCAGACGCGCCCGTCCTTTAGCGTCGGTCAGTGACACCATGCCCGTGGCCCAGGTGGGCCCGTCTCCCGGCAGGCGGCAGACGCCCCGAGGCGCCGTCTGCCCGCCCTTTTGCTCGGTGAAGTGCGCGTAGTGGAAGTCCAGCGGAGGGCGGTCGCTCGGCACGGCGTCGAGCGGCGTCCGCGCGGCCGTCATGTGAAAGTTGCCGAGCGGGTACCGCAGCACGTTCGTGTCGCCCCAGAACCAGAGACGCGACCCGGCGTGGTCCACCGTGAAGACGCTGTCGCAGCCCGTGAGCGGCTGTTCCGGCGTCGTGGCGGCCGCCCCCAGCAGGCGGCTCTCGGCGAAAAGTCCCGCGCCCGTGAGACGGCCCACGCGGCGCGCCGGCGTCCGCCGCTCCACCTCGACCTTCGCCGTCTTTCCTGGGCGCAGCGTCAGCCGCACGCCGGCGTAGCCGAAGCCGTCGGCCTTCACGCCGTAGCCGTGCCCGACGACCTCGAACCAGCACTCCTTGCCCTCGGCCTCGGGGATGTCGGCGGCGATCAGGCCGGCGTTGTCGGAGACCAGCCGCAGCCCGTGCGTCGTGCGCAGCTCCACCCCGGGCACCGGCCATCCGTCCTCGCGGTCCACCACCTCGACGCGCACGGGCGCGCCCGCGAGCGTGGCCTGGAGCAGGCAGAGGAGGGTCGCGCGTGCGGACGGCACGCCGCAATATCCTTCCGACTTGCCGTCGCATCAAGCCGTCCGTCGGCTTTTCGCTTGGAGGAAGCCCTCCGCCGCCTTACCCCTAGCCCATGCTGCCGGAATCCAGCCTCAGGGAGCTCAAGGCCTTCGCCGCCCGGTTGGCGGACGTCGCCGGCGAGGTCATCCGGGAGGCCCACGCCCGCGTCGAGACCGAGGTCGAGACCAAGTCCGACGGCACCCCCGTCACCCTGGCGGACAAGGAGGCTGAGCGGCGCATGCGCGAGCTCATCGCGCGTGAGCACCCGTCGCACGGCGTCCTCGGGGAGGAGTTCGGCGAGGACCGCCCCGGCGCCGAGTTCTGCTGGGTCCTCGACCCCATCGACGGCACCCGGTCCTTCCTCTCCCGCGTTCCGCTCTACGTCACCCTCGTCGGCCTGCGTCATCAGGGCCGGCCCGTCCTCGGCCTCATCGATCAGCCCGTGCTGCGCGAACGCGTCATCGGCGACAACCGCACCTGCGAACTCAACGGCCGGCCCGTGCGCGCGGCCGAGGCAGCCCTGAGGGATGCCGTCGTCGTCTCCACCGACCTCGACAACGTGCGTCGCCTGCACAAGGACGTCCGCTGGTCGCGCCTCGCCGACTCCGTCTCCCACGTGCGCACCTGGGGCGACGGCTACGGACACCTGATGGTGGCCGCCGGTCGCGCCCACGTCATGGCCGACCCCGTGATGAATCCCTGGGACCTCGTGCCAGTGCTGCCCGTGCTCCGCGGCGCCGGCGCGGTCGTCACCGACTGGAACGGCGGCGATCCGCTCGCCACCGGACACGTCATCGCGGCGGCGCCGAAGCTGCATGCGGCCGTCATGGCCGCCCTGCGCGACTGATCAGCGGCCCAGGCGGACCTTGAGCGAGCGTCCGTGGGCGTCGAGGCTCTCCATGCCGGAGAACGCCTCGACCACGGCGGCCGCGCGGCGGAGCGAAGCACGGTCGTAGCGGACCAGGCTCGTGCGCCGCAGGAAGTCAGTGACCCGCAGTCCGCTGAAGAAGCGGCCCGTGCCTCCCGTCGGCAGCGTGTGGCTGGGCCCGGCGGTGAAGTCGCCGAGCACCGTGGGTGAGAGCGGCCCGAGCAGCATCGCCCCGGCGGTGGTGATCTCCTTGGCCAGACGGCGCTCGGCCGCGGGGCGCACCATCAGCTGGAGGTGCTCCGGGGCGACCAGGTTGGCCGCCTCCGCGGCGTCGGCCGCGCGGCGCACCAGGATGACGCAGAGCGACTTCTCGAGCGCACGGACCACCTTGGCTCCGTGGCGGAGCGACTCAGACTGCATGCGGGCCTCCCGCAGGACGCGGTCGGCGTAGGCGCGCGATTCGGCCACCAGGTAGAGCTTCTCCTTGCCGCTGCCGTGCTCGGCCTGCGCGCAGAGGTCGGCCGCGACCCAGTCGGCTCGGGCCGAGGCGTCGGCGATGACCATGACTTCGGACGGGCCGGGCAGCAGGTCGACGCCGACCGCGCCGAACAGCTGGCGCTTCGCTTCCGTGACGAAGGCGTTGCCGGGACCGAAGACCTTGTCGACCGCGCGGACCGTGCGCGTGCCGAAGGCGAGCGCGGCGACCGCCTGGGCGCCGCCGACCGCGTAGACTTCGCGGACGCCGCAGAGGTGCAGCGCGGCGAGGATGTCGGGATTGATGCGGCCGTCGGGGCCCGGAGGCGTGCAGGCGCAGACCTCGGGCACGCCGGCCACCTTGGCGGGCAGCGCCGTCATCAGCACCGTCGAGACGAGGGGGACCTGGCCGCCGGGGACGTAGAGGCCGCAGCGGCGGATGGGCAGGTGGCGTTCGCCGACCATAGCGCCGTGCGGGTTGCGCGCCGTCCAGGACTTGGGGAGCGTGCGGCGGTGGAAGTCGAGTACGCAGCGGGCGGCCTCCTCGAAGGCGCGCCGCTTGGCGGCGGGCAGGGCGCGGGCGGCGCGGGCGAGCTCGGCGGGAGGGACCCGCATCTTCTTCGCCGTGAGCTTCACGCGGTCGAACTTCGCGGTGCAGTCGAGCACTGCCGCGTCGCCGCGGCGACGCACGTCGGCGACGATGCCGGCGACCGCGCGGCCGACCTCGGGGGAGGCCTCGCCGCTTCCGACGAAGGCGCGGAGACGGGCGGCGAAGTCCCGTGCGTTGGCGCGCAGCACCAGCATGTTCAGCGCTGCGGGAAGGCGAAGGCCTCCTCGGGGATCTCAGGGTTCACCGCCACCTTCTCATAGGTGATCTCGGCGACCTTCTCCTCGCCCAGGAAGAGCTTCTCCTTCTTGGGGAAGGCGAGGCCCTCGACCCATTGGATCTCCTCGACCTGCTGGCGGAGCACCTTGCCGTCGGGCTGGAAGTAGTCGGTGGCGGCCAGCTGGTGGCTCTGGGCGTCGAAGTGGCGCATGAGGCGGAATCCGCTCCTGTAGGCGTACTCCACCGAGACGGTCTTGCGGCCGCCGATCTCGCCCTCGCCCTTGTAGGAGGCGGTCCCGGCGGCGGGGTCGGGGGCGGCGAAGAAGCCCAGGTCATTCGAGGCCATGTCACGCAGGCGGGCCACCTCCTCGAAACGGATGATGCCCACCGCGGCGCGGGAGCCGGGGGCGGTCATGTTGCGCTGGGCCGTCCATCCCTCGAGCCCGTTGGTCGCCTGGATGACTTCCGCGGAATAATCCGGGCTGTAGTTGAGCTGGCGGCGGCGGTAGGGGGGCGCGACCTGCAGCACGACCAGACCGCCGGCCTTGCCGTCCTTGTCGACGGACTTGATCTCGAAATGGAGCGACGTCACGCGTTCGAGGTACTTGGGCTCCTTCGAGGCGGCCGCGCGCGCCTTGGCGATGATCTCGTCGGCCGGGTTGCGGTCGAGCTTGAGCGTCTGCGCCGGCAGGACGGCGGCGAGCGAGAGGACTGCGAGGGTGCGTAGCGGGGCCATGGGAGGGTCGAAAGTGCCTCCCATGCGGGGATTTGGCAAGCCTGCGGGCGGGCGCCAGCCCCGCTTCCCGGCCCGTTTCAGGCCTTCTTGCAGGCCTTGAGCAGGGAGGGGACGTCGCAGCGCCCCTCGTAGATGGCCTTGCCCACGATGGCGCCGACCAGGTTGGGCCTGCGCAGGGAGAGGGCCGCGAGGCGCGCCACGTCCTCGGAGCAGGACACGCCGCCGGAGGCGATGACGCCGCAAGGGCAGGCTTCGAGGACTTCCTCGAGCGACTTCCAGTTGGGTCCGGTGAGCATCCCGTCGGTGGCGATGTCGGTGTAGATGACCGTGGAGACGCCGAGTTCGCCGGCTTCGCGCGCGAAGTCGGTGGCGCGCAGCGCGGTGACGGCCGTCCAGCCTTTCACCGCGACCAGCCCGTCCTTGGCGTCGATGCCCACCGCGAGGCGCGGGCCGTGGGCCGCGGCCATCTCGCGGAGGAAGGAAGGGTCGGTGGCCGCGCGCGTGCCGATGACCACGCGGGAGGCGCCGGCGTCGAAGGCGGCCTCGGCCGCGGCGACGGAGCGCATGCCGCCGCCGAACTGGACCTTGGGCCCCAGCGAGGCGATGCGCCGCAGCGTCGGCAGGTTGAGGGCCTCGCCGCCGAAGGCGCCGTCGAGGTCGACCACATGGATCCACTCCGCGCCCTCGCGGGCGAAGCGCACCGCCGGCTCCACCGGGTCGTCGAAATAGTCGGTGCGCGCGTCGTCGCGGCCCTGGCTCAGGCGGACGCAGCGACCGCCGCGGATGTCGATGGCCGGATAGAGCTGCATGATCAGGAGGACTTGCGGCGGCGCGGGGCCGAGGGAGCGACCTTCTCCTCGCCGCGCACGGCTGCGGCGGTGACCGCGTAGGTCGAGCCGGCGGGCGCGTCGGCCAGGCCGTACATCGCGTCGAGCAGCGTCGCCTCGAGGATCGAGCGCAGCCCCCGCGCGCCGGTGCCGAGCGCGATGGCCTTGTCGGCGACCGCCTCCAGGGCGCCCGGGGCGAATTCCAGCGAGCAGCCGGAGAGCGCGAACAGCTTGCGGTACTGCTTCACCGCGGCGTTGCGCGGTTCCGTGAGGATGCGCAGCAGCGCCTCGCGGGAGAGCGGCTCGAGGACCGAGATGACCGGTAGGCGGCCGACGAACTCCGGGATCATGCCGAAGCTGAAGAGGTCCTCGGGCTGGAGCCCGTCGACGATCTGCTCGGCGCTGAGGGCCGGCGCGTCGTTGGCGGGCGGCACGAATCCGAGCGCCTTGGTGCCGCGGCGGCGGGCGATGATGCGGTCGAGGCCGACGAAGGCGCCGCCGCAGATGAAGAGGATGTCGGAGGTGTCGACGCGGATGCACTGCTGCTCGGGGTGCTTGCGGCCGCCGGCGGGCGGCACGTTGCAGACCGTGCCCTCCAGGAGCTTGAGCAGGGCCTGCTGCACGCCTTCGCCGGAGACGTCGCGCGTGATCGAGGCCGAGTCGGACTTGCGGCCGATCTTGTCGATCTCGTCGATGAAGACGATGCCCCGCTGGGCCTTGCCGACGTCCATGTCGGCCGCCTGCAGCAGGCGCAGGATGACCGTCTCCACGTCGTCGCCCACGTAGCCCGCCTCGGTGAGCGTGGTGGCGTCGGCGATGGCGAAGGGCACGTCGAGCATCCGCGCGAGCGTCTTCGCGAGGAGCGTCTTGCCGGTGCCGGTCGGGCCGATGAGCAGCACGTTGCTCTTGTCGAGCTCGACGGGCGCGAGGTCGCCGGCGGCGGCGGGGTCGGACCCGAGGCGGTCGTTGAGGCGGCGGTAGTGGTTGAAGACCGCGACGGAGAGGACCTTCTTCGCGTGGTCCTGCCCGATGACGTGCGCGTCGAGCTCGGCGCGGAGCGCCGCGGGCGCGATGATTTTCACCGGCGCGGGGCGCGGGGCGGCGGGAGCGGCCTGCACGGCGGGGCAGGCG